>JAEEGH010001470.1_pt1 | contig 68006 bp, 53 predicted proteins | sample 9134181 | NCBI WGS metagenome assembly JAEEGH01 (sample SAMN16246544, study PRJNA631951) | gut metagenome | biome: gut microbiome; feature: rumen; material: DP-attached | host: Bos | place: Iran: Karaj | collected 2018-10
GGACAGGGCCTGTCGCTCGCGGACTTCGTTCCGGAAACCGGTTCAACGGGCCCCCTGGGCATCTTCGGTATCTGCGTTTCCGAAGAGAAGCCGCACCCGGAAGGATGCGGTTGCGAGGCCTGCCGCAACGAATATGAACATCTGATGCGCCGTGCCGTGAAAGTAACGCTGGCCGAGGCCGCCTCGCAGTGGCTCGACGGTGAACTGCGCAGCCGCATCGACCGGTCCGGCGTAAAAGTGGCCAAACCAGCCGCCGGCTACGCCAGTTTCCCCGACCACAGCGTCAAACGCGAACTGCTCCGTCTCCTGCCCGATACGGACTGGCTCGGCATCACCCTCACGGAGACCTGCGCGATGCAACCCGCCGCCTCCATCTGCGGATTGGTCATCGCCCATCCATCGGCCGGCTATCCGGACATCCGCCGCATCAGCCGGGCACAATACGACCGTTACGCCGCCCTGCGCGGCTTTACGCCTGAAGAGGCGCGTCTTTTCCTGTCCCACCTGCTATGAAAATCACCGATATGCTCCGGAGCGGAGCCGCTCCCTTCCCCTCTCTCGAAATCGTTCCGCCGCTCAGCGGCATCGGAAAAGATGAACTGCTGGAAAGCATCGCGCCGCTGATGGAGTTCTCTCCGCGCTACATCAACGTGACCACGCACCGCGACGAGATCCGCTTCGACCCGCAGCCCGACGGCAGTTTCCGCCGCCACGTCGTCCGCAACCGCGTCAGCGCTGTGGCGGTCTGCGCGGCCATCCATAGCCGATACGCCGTGGAGGTGGTGCCCCACCTGATCTGTGCCGGGACACCCGCCCACGAGACGGAGGCCCTGCTGCAGGATTTCAAGTTCATGGGCATCGAGAACGTGATGGCCCTCCGCGGAGATTCGCTCACGGGCGAGAAACGGTTCACGCCCGACCCGGCGGGTTACGCCCACGCAGATGAACTGGTGGCGGCCATCCGCGCTTTCGAGCGCGAGAACGGCAGCAGGTTCTGCATCGGTGTCGGCGGCTATCCGGAGAAACACTTTGAAGCGGCAAACATCGAGACGGATGTCGAGAACCTCAAACGCAAGGTCGATGCGGGTGCCGACATAATCATCACGCAGATGTTCTTCGACAATGTGGTGTTCTACCGTTTCGTGGAGCGCTGCCGCGCCGCAGGCATCGCCGTTCCCATCCTGCCCGGCCTCAAGCCGCTGTCAACTGCGAAACAGATCGCGCTTCTGCCTGAGAGTTTCTCGATCGACATCCCTGTCGAGTTGACCGAAGCCGTCCGCAAGGCCGGCGACGACAAGGAAGCCGTGTACCGCATCGGTACCGACTGGTGCATCAGCCAGTGCCGCGACCTGCTCGCCCACGGCGTTCCCGCCGTCCATTTCTACACGATGGGGCGTTCCCGCAACATCGTCGAGATCCTGCGGACCTGTTTCTGACCGTTTCCGCTTATTTGAGGAAAACGAAGAAGACCGCCAGCACAAGACAGGCAAAGGCGGCCAGGTGGTTCCACTGCAGGGTCTGGCCCTTGAACACGAAGAGGATGATGATGGTAAAAACCGTCAGGGAGATCACTTCCTGAATGACCTTGAGCTGCATCAGGTTGAACGGGCCGCCGTTGCCGACGAAGCCGATGCGGTTGGCCGGGACGGTGAGGCAGTACTCGAAAAAGGCTATGCCCCACGAAAAAAGGATGACCAGGATCAGCGGCCAGCCCGTGGAGATCTTCATCTCCTGCAGTTTGAGATGCCCGTACCAGGCGAAGGTCATGAAGATGTTGGAGCAGACCAGCATCAAAACAGTCCATATTGCTTGCATATCCCTGCGGTTTGGGGCGCAAAGGTAACGAAAAATGTGTATCTTTGTGCCTTAGCAACATCAATCGATGGAACCTCTCAAGCACGAATGCGGAATCGCAATGATCCGGCTGCTCAAGCCGCTTCAATACTACAAGGAAAAATACGGTACGGAACTCTATGCGCTGAACAAACTCTATCTGATGATGGAGAAACAGCACAACCGCGGACAGGAAGGCGCCGGCATCGCCAGCGTCAAAATGGTCAGTGACCCCGGCCAGGAATACATGTTCCGCGAAAAGGGCACCGGCAAGGATGCCATCACCAATGTCTTTTCCGCCGCCCACCGGCAGATCGCCGATGCGGAACCCGGCTCGGAACTGCCGTTCGTCGGGGAACTCTATATGGGCCACCTGCGCTATTCGACCACGGGTCGCAGCGGCCAGAAATACATCCACCCGTTCCTGCGCCGCAACAACTGGAAAGCCAAGAACCTGTGCATCTGCGGCAACTTCAACATGACCAATATCGACGAGGTGTTCCAGATGCTCGCCGACCAGGGCCAGTATCCGCGCAACAGTTCCGACTCCTATATCCTGCTTGAACTGATGGGTCACCGTCTGGACCGGGAAGTGGAGCGCAATTACGTCGATGCGAAGAAACAGGGCCTGGAGGGCCGTGCGATCACTTCGTACATCGATGCGCATATGGATATCTCCAACGTGCTCCGCACTACGATGCCGTACTTCGACGGCGGCTACGTGATCTGCGGCATCACGGGCAGCGGCGAACTCTTCTCGATGCGCGACCCGAACGGCATCCGGCCCGCTTTCTGGTATGCCGACGACGAACTCGTGGCCATCGCCAGCGAGCGCCCCGTGATCCAGACCACCTTTGCGGCGGAGTATAACCAGGTACACGAGATCCGTCCGGGCGAAGCCCTGATCGTCAACGCACGCGGCGAAATGACGCACAAGCAGATTATCCCGGCCAAACGCCTGGCCGCCTGCAGTTTCGAGCGCATCTATTTCAGCCGCGGCAACGACCGGGACATCCATCACGAGCGCAAACAGCTCGGATTCCAGCTGCGCGACAATATCCTCAAGGCCATTGACCACGACATCGAGCACACCGTGTTCTCCTATATTCCCAACACCGCCGAAGTGGCCTACTACGGCATGGTGGAGGGTATCCGGAGCCTTTACCCGGGCATCAGGGCCGACAAGGTCGTTTCGAAAGACATCAAACTCCGCACCTTCATCACCGAAGGAAACGCGCGCAACGACCTGGCCGGACACGTGTACGACATCACCTACGGGACACTCACCCCGTATGTGGACAACCTCGTGGTGATCGACGACAGCATCGTCAGGGGCACCACGCTCCGCGAAAGCATCATCCGCATCCTCGACCGGCTCCATCCGAAGAAGATCGTCATCGTGAGTTCCAGCCCGCAGGTCCGCTATCCCGACTGTTACGGCATCGACATGTCGCATATGAAGGAATTCATCGCCTTCCACGCGGCCATCGCCCTGCTCAAGGAGAAAGGAATGAGCAGCCTGATCGACGTGGTTTACCGGCAGTGCAAGGAGCAGGAGAACCTGCCGGCGGCCGGTTGCCAGAACTATGTCAAGCGTATCTACGACGCCTTCACCGACGACCAGATCAGCCGCAAGATCGTGGAGCTCCTGCGCCCCGACGACATCCAGGCCGAGGTCGAAATCGTGTACCAGTCGCTCGAAGGCCTGCATAACGCCTGTCCGAACCATCCCGGAGACTGGTATTTCAGCGGCGACTACCCCACGTACGGCGGCTTCAAGCTGCTGAACCAAGCCTACATTGATTATTACGAAAACGATTATCTGAAAAACAAATGAAAGCCATCACCCAAACCGATTTCCATTTCCCGGGACAGACCGCCAAATACACGGGAAAAGTCCGGGACGTCTATTTCATCGACGGGAAATATATCCTGCTGGTCGCCACCGACCGGATTTCCGCCTTCGACGTAGTCCTGCCCAAGGGCATCCCCTGCAAAGGACAGGTCCTCAACCAGATCGCTTCGCGTTTCCTCGACGCGACCGCCGACATCGTGCCCAACTGGAAGATCGCGGAAGTCGACCCGATGGCCACCATCGGCCTGCTGTGCGAACCTTTCAAGGTGGAGATGGTCATCCGCGGCTATCTGGCCGGCCACGCCTGGCGCGAATACCGCGACGGCAAGCGCACGCTCTGCGGAGAACCCCTTCCCGAGGGAATGCAGGAGAACCAGCGTCTTCCCCATCCCATCATCACGCCGACCACCAAGGCGAGCGAAGGCCACGACGAAGATATCAGCCGCGACGAGATCATCGCCAGCGGACTGGTTTCTGCGGAAGACTACGCCCTTCTGGAACAGTACACGCAGGCCCTCTACCGGCGCGGCTGCGAAATGGCGGCTGAGCGCGGCCTGATCCTGATGGACACCAAATACGAATTCGGCAAGAAAGACGGCAAGATCTACCTGATGGACGAAATCCATACGCCCGACTCTTCCCGTTATATCTACAAAGAAGGGTATGAGGAGCGTCTCGCCCGCGGCGAGCGGCAGAAGCAGCTCTCCAAGGAATTCGTGCGCGAATGGCTGATGGCCTCCGGCTTCCAGGGCAAGGAAGGGCAGACGGTCCCGCCGATGACCGGGGAAGTCGTCGCCGGCATCACCGACCGCTACATCGAACTCTACGAGCACATTACGGGAGCGACGTTCCAGCGGCACGAAGATGAGGACATCGTCGGCCGCATCGGGAAAAACGTCAACGCGTTCCTGGAAGAAGAAATGTAAGACCCGTCAACTGGGCAGGTTGTTTTTCTTGCTCTTGAACAGCTCGTACATCGCACTGAAGTCCGTCTCGCGCGGACTTCTTTCTTTTTCCTTCTCCGTTTCGGGAAGATCGGAGCCGTCGCCGGACATCAGATAGTCGAACATTGCCTGATAGACTTCCAGCAGGCTGAGCGTAGTCTCAAGATAGCCGATCAGCGTGGCCTTCGAGACCGGATAGGTCGAAATGAAAGGATTGTCGAGTTTCTCAAGCCGTTCGGACAGGTTTTTCGCCTCTTCCTGGAAATCGGGCTGCAGTCGTTTGTAAACCGCGCGCCGCTCCTCCACGTCATCGGGCGCACGCCCCGCCTTCTGGTCTTCGTCGAGCACCCACAGGAAATCTTCGATGTCCTCGCAGGCATAGTTCAGGCACTCCGACAGGATCGGCACGATGTCGCGGAAAGTGTCGCCGGGCACATCGACGACGAGCCGGGTGTCGTGGTGGTCGTCGGGATACGCGTCGCCGCGTCCCGTGTCGAGGAAACGCTTGCGGAAATTGTAATAGCGTATCAGGTGCTCCTTGTCCTCCCGCGTCAATTCATCATCGCGCAGCATCTCCATCAGGGGTGCGACGGCATAGGAGCGTCCGGGGGAAGATTCTTCTCCGACCAGCAGCTTCTCAAGCAGTTCCCTGACTTTTTTCGGTATGGCCATGCGGCAAAGATAGGTATTTTTATCGGGAAACGTCTATCCGAGTATAGTCGCGGGCGTTTACGTGGACGTGAACCGTATGTTCCCGCAACGGCATCCCGAAATAATCGAATGCGGCCTGCGGCAGGCAAACTTCCACGTCGACCGGCGTGTCGGCAAAATTGGCCACGATGGCCATCGCGCTGCCGGCATAGCCGCGCATCCACGCGAACTGGCGGTCCGGGTCGAAGTGTCCGGAAGCAGGGTTGACGTACATCAGGTCGAAGGTCTTTCCCTTCGAGAAGATGGCGTCGGCCGTGGCGATACGCAACAGGCGGCAGTATTCCTTATAGACGACCGTCTCTTCCACGGTGAGCTTGTCGGCCAGCCAGCGGCGCACCGAGGGCACGCAGCAGTAATCGTAGATCGAGGTACGACCGTCCACACGGCTGAAGCCTTCCGCCTCCATCCCCCGCTCGCCGAACTCCTGTCCGAAATAGAGCATGAACGAAGCGGTATTGAAGAGCAGGGAGACGGCCAGCGCCGGGAAACCGGCCCGGCCGCTGCCGGCGAACCAGTCGGAAGCGAGGCGCTGTTCGTCGTGGTTCTCCAGGAAGTTGAGCATACGCGGCTGGAGATCGTCGAGGAACTGCCACTCCCGCGTGAGGCAGGAAGCCGGCCGTTCCCCGCGGACGATGCCGCGCAGAGCATCGTAGAAGCCGGATTTGTCGTAGAGCAGGTCGAAGCCGGCATCGGCATATTTCCGGTAGTTTTCCTTGCCATAGACCTCCGCGATGAAGAACAGTCCGGGCCGCGTGGCACGCAGCGTCCCGAAGGCCCAGGCGAAGAACTCGGCCGGAACGAGTTCCACCATATCGCAGCGGAAGCCGTCGACGCCCTTGTCGGCCCAGAATTTCAGGACGGCGAGCATCTTGCTCCAGGTACTGCGGTTCCCGTAGTTGAGTTTGACGGTGTCGTACCAGTCATTCTCCGATGGCCGGGTATGGAAGATGTCGTTGCCGGTAGCCAGGGCCGGGTTCTCCACATAACTGCTGTGGAGCGACTCCGGCAGGTGGAGCGGCCCGTCGAGCGGATAGAAATTTTCCGCGGTGAAATAACTGTGGTACTGTCGGGACACGTGATTCGGCACGAAATCGATGACGACCTTCATCCCGGCCTTGTGGGTGCGTTCCACCAGTGCCTCGAACTCGGCCATCCGGTTGTCGAGGTTCACGGCCAGGGCGGGGTCCACGTCGAACCAGTTGCGCACGGCATATGGAGAACCGGCCTCTCCCTTGACAAGCGAGGGGTCGCTGTCCGGAATCGTGCGCCAGTGCGTCCGCGTAGCGTGGGAGATCACGCCGGTATACCAGACGGCACCCACCGAAAGCTTCTTGAGCTTGAGCAGGACCTCGTCGGAAATGTCGTTGAACTTGCCCGACCCGTTTTCAGCATAAGAGCCTCCGGGAACGCAGGCGCGGTTTCCGAAGGCTCTCAAGAGCAACTGATAGACAATCACGCTAGTCTCTCTCCCAGTTCAGGATCTTGTAGAAGTCGTAGTCTTCCGGATTGGGAACATACTGGCGGGCACCTTCGTAGTCACGCGGGGTGATGTAGTTGAGCAAGTGCTTGTAAACCACCTGCGCCTGGTCGCCGTCGATGTCCACGAGCCGCGGCGGGATCTTGCCCGTCTCGGGATCCTGCAGGTCTTCCAGATACAGCGGACGGATGGTGCCGATCTGGTCGACGAAAACCATACAGCCGGTCTCGCCCTTCTTGAAGAGTTCATAGACACCGGCACCGAGCTGCGAGCAATAGAAGAGGTCGTATGCAATCGGCTGCTGGCAGCGGATATCGTAACCGATCTCCACCGGACGCGTCTTGATCTTCAGACCCAGCTCCTTGAGCTTGATCTCGAGCATATCGTTGAACAGCTGAGCCTTGGAGATCTTGCCAAGTTCCGGATGACCGTGGTCGTCGTAGGTGAACTTGATACCCGTTTCCTTGAGCTGTTCGTCGCTGAGCATATGGAACACGCCTTCGGAGACGATGATACCGCCGTAGGCGATGCCGCGCAGTCTGCGTTTGATGATGGCGCTGATCGAGAGGCGGAGGATCTTGTCGACCGTGATTTCGGTCTTGTTGAACATTTCGGGGATGATGATCATCGGGTAATGGCACGAAGCGCCGATACCCATTGCCAGGTGACCTGCGGAACGGCCCATCGCCGAAACGATGAACCAGTTGCCCGAAGTGCGGGCATCCTCATAAACGGTCGTGGCGATACGGGTGCCTTCGGCCTTGGCGGAATTGTAACCGAAGGTCGGGGCGTTCATCGGCAGCGGCAGGTCGTTGTCGATGGTCTTGGGGACGTGGATGTTCTGCACGGGATAGTGCTTCTCGCGCAGGAACTTGCCGATGCGGTTGGCCGTCGAGGCCGTGTCGTCGCCACCGATGGTCACCAGCAGGCGGATATTGTTGTCCTGGAAGAACTTCAGGTTGAAATAACGGTCGAAATCCTCCTGGGTCGGCTTATACCGGCTCATCTGCAGGTACGAACCGCCACGGTTGAAGATAGCGTCTGCCAGGGCGAAATTGAATTCGATGAAGTTCGGGGAAGCGGAGAAAATCCCGGAATAACCGCCGTGCAGGCCGAGAACCCGGTAACCTTCTGCCATGAAAGCTTTCGCGATCGTTCCCTCCACGGTATTGATGCCGGGAGCCGGGCCGCCGCCCGCGAGAATGACAATGGATTCTTTCATATGATTGTAGTAATTAACGCGAGTTTTGAATGCGCAAAGATATCACTTTTTGCCAAATATTGCGTAAATTTGTAGTTTATTGCAAAACAATGGCGAAAATCGACAAAACAGCGGCTAAGGAGCGGATCGGTTTCCTGAAACGGGAGCTCGAACGGCACAATTACAATTACTACGTGCTGAACGCGCCCGCCATCTCCGATTTCGAGTTCGACCTGCTGATGGGCGAGTTGCAGGGGCTGGAGAAGATGTATCCTGAATTCGCCACGGAAGACAGCCCTACGCGCCACGTGGGCAGCGACCTGTCTGCGGCGTCGGGCAGCGACTTCGTCCAGGTTCCCCACCGGTATCCGATGCTCTCGCTGGGCAACACCTATGCGAAAGAGGAACTCTACGAATTCGACAACCGGATCCGCAAAGCCGTGAGCGTCCCCTACAGTTTCTCCTGCGAACTCAAGTTCGACGGAACGGCCATCTGCCTCACCTACCGGAACGGCCGGCTGCTCCGCGCCCTGACACGCGGCGACGGCACCAAGGGAGACGACGTGACCCGCAACGTGGTGAACATCCCGGCCATCCCCCGCACGCTCCACGGAGAGGGCATTCCGGAGGAGTTCGAAATCCGCGGCGAAATCTATATGCCCTGGGCGGCTTTCGAACGCCTCAACGCCGAACGGACCGCTTCGGAGCAGGAGCCCTTCGCCAATCCGCGCAACGCCGCTTCCGGCAGCCTGAAGCTCCAGAATCCGGAGGAGATGCGCACGCGCGGCCTGGACTGCGTCCTGTACCACGTCCTTGGTGAGAACCTTCCTTTCAAGACCCATATCGAAGCCCTCGAAGCCGCACGCAGCTGGGGGCTTCCCGTTTCTGAATACAGCAGCCACGCCTACGACATCGACGGGGCGGTCGCCTATATTGAAGAGTGGGACACGCGGCGCAAGACCCTTCCCTTCGCCACCGACGGCATCGTGATCAAGGTCAACGAGCTCGAGCTGCAGCGCCAGCTGGGATTCACGGCCAAGTCGCCCCGATGGGCGACGGCCTGGAAATTCAAACCCGAACAGGCGCTCACCCCGCTCCTGTCGGTCGACTACCAGGTCGGACGGACCGGCGCCGTCACGCCCGTGGCCAACCTCGAGCCGGTACTCTTGTCGGGCACCGTCGTCAAGCGTGCCTCGCTCCACAACAAAGACCAGATGGACCTGCTCGACATCCACATCGGCGACTACGTCTATGTAGAGAAAGGCGGGGAGATCATTCCGAAGATCACCGGCGTGGAACTGTCGAAACGTCCCGCCGGAGCCGCCCGTCCCGTATTCCCGGCCTGCTGCCCCGACTGCGGCACGCCGCTGGTACGCGACGAGGACGAAGCCCGGCACTACTGCCCCAACCGGGAAGCCTGTCCGGTACAGATCAAGGGGCGCTTCATCCATTTCGCCGGACGCAAGGCGATGGATATCCTGGCCGGCGAAGCGACGGTCGACGCCCTTTACGCCAAGGGATGGATCCGCACCCTCCCCGACCTCTATACCCTCACCCGCGAGCAGCTCATCTCGCTCGACGGATGGCAGGAAAAATCGGCCGACAATTTCCTCGACAGCCTGGAAGCCAGCAAGCGCGTGCCCTTCGAGCGCGTGCTCTACGCCCTGGGCATCCGCCACATCGGCGAGCAGACCGCCAAGATGCTCGCCCGCCATTTCGGTTCGATCGACGCCCTGGCGGAAGCATCACGGGAAGATCTGGTGCAGATCGAGGACATCGGCGATACCGTGGCCGACTCGATCCGCGCATATTTCGATTCCGAAGCCGGCCGCGAAACGGTCCGGCGGCTGAGGGAAGCCGGACTGCAGATGGCCGTCGATGCTGACGCACGGCAGCAACTCTCCGACACGCTCGCCGGCAAGACCATCGTCATCTCGGGCAATTTCTCCATCTCCCGCGAGGCGATGAAAGCCCTGATCGAAGCGCACGGCGGCAAGAACGCCGGCTCGGTGAGCGGAAAGACCTCGTGGCTGCTTGCCGGCGAGAAGGCCGGTCCCGAGAAACTGAAAAAAGCGGAGAAACTGGGCATTCCCGTCATTTCCGAAGAAGAGTTCCATCGGATTACAGGAGGAGAAGCATAGGCGATGAGACTGTTCCTGGCCCGCATAAAGGATTTCATCAAGGCCATCGTCAAGTTTCTGACGAAGGATATCTGGGCGCTCGACTTCAGCCAGCTGAGCGACGCACGCAAACGTTGGATCAAAAACGCCCAGGCCCTCATCCTTACGGGCAAGGCATTCGCCAAGGAACGGATCGGCCGCGAGGCGATTGCCCTGAGCCGTTTCACGACCCTGGCCTTCATCCCGATGATCGCCGTAATCCTTTTTGTGTCGAACGGCTTCGGACTCGACCGCGTCCTGCAGAATATGCTGCTCGAATCGTTCCCCACCAGCACGCAGTTGATCCAGGTCATCACCGACTACGCGATGAACATCGTCAAGGCCACCGAGAGCGGCACCTTCGGCTGGATCTCCTTCCTGAGCTTCGTGTGGACCATCATCTGGCTGATGCTCAACATCGGCATCGCCTTCAACCGAATCTGGCAGGTAAAACGTCCCCGCAAGACCTGGAAACGGCTGCTCATCTACCTGGCCATCCTGCTGGTGACGCCTTTCGTGCTGCTGCTCTTCCTCTCGGGCTGGGCCTATTACGCACGCTTCATCGGCCTGCTCGAAGGCCATCTGGGCCGGTTCAACTTCATCACGACCAATATGTTCTGGCTGGCATTCTACGGCATCGTCGTGCTGGCCCTTTCGATGATGTACAAATTCATTCCGCTGGTGAAAGTCCGCTTCGGTGCCGCCCTGAAAGCGGCGCTGATCGTCGGCGTGGCCTTCGTGGCCATCCAATATCTCTATATGGGAACCCAGGTGATGGTGACCCGGCTGGGCGCCGTGTACGGAGCCCTGGCTTTCATACCCTTGTTCATGATCTGGCTCAACCTGTGCTGGCAGATCATTCTGTTCGGGGCGGAACTCTCGCGGGGATACACCCTGGTAGACTACCGCGAAGCGAAGGAGCGTGGCCTGACCGACCGCTCGGTAGAGGAATTGCTTCAGATTCAACTTGACTGACTATGTTTACGGAAGAGGATTATAAACTGATTGAACGGGAATTCGAGGGATTGCGTGTCTCGAGCCGGAAGCGCTGTGCCGACGATGAGCAGTACCAGCTCGTACTCAAGGCATTCGAGTTCGCCAACGAGGCCCACAAGGGCGTCCGGCGACGCAGCGGCGAGCCCTACATCCTGCATCCGATCGCCGTGGCCAAGATCGTGGTCGACGAGATCGGGCTCGGATGCAAGTCCATCTGCGCCGCCCTGCTGCACGACGTGGTGGAGGACACCGAGTTCACCGTGGAGGATATCCAGCGGCTCTTCGGCGACAAGATCGCCTCGCTGGTGGACGGCCTGACCAAGATCAAGACAGCCCTGGACAACGACAACAAGAACAAAAACCAGGACACCCGGATCAGCCTCCAGGCCGAGAACTTCCGGCGCATCCTGGTCACCCTCAACGACGACGTGCGCATCGTGCTCATCAAGCTGGCCGACCGTCTCCACAACGTGCGCACCATCCAGTTCATGCCCGAATACAAGCGCGACAAGATCCTCAGCGAAACGATGTACCTCTTCATCCCGCTCGCACACAGGCTGGGCCTCTACAGCATCAAGTCGGAGATGGAGAACATCTGGCTCAAATACCGTGAGCCGGTCGCTTACGCCACCATCGAGCGCCAGCTGGGCGACATCATGTCGGAACGCGGCGCCCTGATCGACGATTTCATCGCCCCCATCCGCCGCGAACTCGACAAGGCCGGGTACAAATACACCCTTCTCAAGCGCCTAAAGACGCCCTACTCCATCTGGAAGAAGATGACGGCCAAAAACATCCCCTTCGAGCAGATCTACGACATCTACGCCGTGCGCATCATTTTCGAGCCGCGGCCCGGTCTGAGCGAGCGCGAACAGTGCTGGTACATCTTCACCATCATCACGGGCCTGTACCAATACAAGCCCGACCGCACCCGCGACTGGGTGGACAAGGCCAAGCCCAACGGCTACGAAGCCCTCCACCTGACCGTGATGAGCAAGACCGGCAACTGGGTGGAGGTGCAGATCCGCTCCGAGCGTATGAACGCCATCGCCGAGCGAGGCATCGCCGCCCACTGGCTCTACAAGGAGGCCGGCCAGTCGTCCGAGTCGGAAAACGAGATCGACAACTGGCTCAAACAGGTGCGCGAGATTCTCGAAAACCCCGATATCGACGCGATGCGCTTCCTCGACGAATTCCACCAGGAACTGATCACCTCGTCGATTTACGTATTCACGCCGCTGGGCGAGACCAAGAGCCTGCCAAAGGGATCCACAGCACTGGATTTCGCCTACAACATCCACTCCGAGGTGGGCAACCACGCCATCGCGGCAAAAGTCAACCAGCGGCTCGTCCCGCTGTCCCAGCCGCTGACCAACGGCGACCAGGTGGAAGTCATCACCTCCGAGAACGCCAAGCCCAAGCGCGAGTGGCTGGAGTTCCTCACCAGCAGCCGCGCAAAGACCCAGGTGATGGACTTCCTCAAGGCCGACAAGAAGAACAGCATCAAGGAGGGAATGCAGATTCTCGACCGCAAGCTCGACGAACGGGGCATCTCCGAACGGAGCCGCGTCATCAAGAAACTGATCGACTATTACAAGGTCTCCGGCGGAAAAGACGAACTCTACAACAAGATCGGCGTGGGCGTGATCGACCTGAGCGACCTTGACAAGGCCCTGCGGACCAACGCCGAGCGCCGCAGTGTGCAGATGTGGGGTGTGAAGCTCCTCAACCCGTTGACCAACGGCATCTTCGACAAGAAGCAGGAATTCCTGCTGCAGGAAGACATCGACCAGGGGACCATCTCCTTCAACATCGCGGAGTGCTGCTCTCCCATCCCTGGCGACAGCGTGGTGGCCTTCATCCAGGACGACGGTACGGTGACCATCCACAAGAAGAGCTGTCCCGTGGCCAACGACCTGGCTTCGAAAGAGGGACACCGCATCGTCTCGGCCAAGTGGAGCAAACATTTCATGATGTCGTATCTGGCCCGGATTTCGCTGGAGGGTATCGACCGGGTCGGGGTCCTGAGCGACCTGACGCGCGTCATCTCGCTGGTGCTGGGCGTCAATATGCGCAAACTGCACATCGAGACGCACGACGAGATATTCGAAGGATTCATCGACCTGTACGTCCACAACACCGACGACCTCGACAAATTGATCCGCGCCCTGTCGAAAGTCAAGGGGATCGAACGTGTCAAACGCGTTGATATCAATTGAGTATGAGAAGAATCACTGTCACGGCCATCCTGCTGGCGCTCTTTGTCGCCTGCTGCCTTTTCAGCCATTCCTGCGCCAATACCACCACGCCGCCGAGCGGCGGGCCGAAAGACACGCTGCCGCCCGTGCTGGTGAAAATCAGCCCGGACCCCGGCAGCACGGAATTCCCGCTCACCGACGGCAAGATCACCCTGCAGTTCAACGAATACACCATCGTCAAGAACGCTTCCGACATCATGCTTTCGCCGCCGACCAAGCGGAAGCCCATGACCAAGATCAAGGGCAAGAACATCGTCGTCTCGCTGCAGGATACGCTGCGGCCCGACCGGACCTATACCCTGGACTTCGGACAGGCGCTGGCCGACAACAACGAGGGGAACCTGGCGGCGCGGATGGTGTACACCTTCTCCACCGGAGATCACATCGACTCGATGTATTTCACCGGGTCGGTCTTCGACAGCAAGACCCTCGCCCCGGTCAAGGGCGCGCTGGTGGCCGCCTATGCCGACCTCTCCGATTCGGCCTGCTTCAACGTGCTGCCCGACGCTGCGGTCAAGACCGACGACTGGGGTTTCTTCGTCCTGCGCAACCTGCCCGACACCCTGTACCGAATCTATGTCTATACAGACTCCGACACCGACTTCAAATATAATCCCGACGCCGACCAGGTCGGCTTCTACGACGAACTCTACGAACCGAAGGCCGTCGTCGGCGACTCGATCTACGAACTTCAGGCTTTCGACATGAAAGACACGGTCCTTTGCGCCGCCCGCGTGCCGATGGTCACCATGATGATGTTCAAAGAATTGCAGAGTGTCCAGTATCTCCAGAACAGCGGTCGCGTCAGTGAACGGCAGGGCTTCCTCAAGTTCAGCGCCGCCGACGTGAAGATCAACTCCCTGGAATTCGTCGGCATTCCCGAAGAAGCCGTCATCCTCCAGTATAACCCTACGCGCGACAGCATCGATTTCTGGATCAACACGGACTACCGGCTCGACGACAGCCTGCTCATCCGGCTCAACTACCTGAAGACCGACTCCACGGGCGTGCTTTCGCCGTTCGAGGAGAATCTTTCCCTTGCCGTCAAGGAGGTGGAGGAAGATCTGGGACGGGACCTGCCCAAAAATGAGAATAACCAACCTGACACGACTTTCCGGCTCAACATCCAGTCGAAAGACGAAACCGTGGAGCAGTTGGGAGTCCGCATCGAATCGCGCCTGCCGATCATCGCCATCGTCCGAGACTCGCTCCGCCTGACAGAAACCAATCCGAAGGGGCAGTCCTCCGCGAAGCCCTTCAGCTTCCAGCAGGACACGGCCGACATCCGCTGCTACATCATCACGCCGCGCGGCGGACTGACCAAAGGCTACGACTATGAACTCTCCATCCCGCAGGGCACCTTTACCAATCTCGACCGCCTGCCGAACCAAAAGGCTTCCGCCAAGTTCAAGGTACCCCAGTCCGAGGAACTGAGTACGCTGAACTTCAATATGGTCGGCGTGGAAGACAACTACATCGTGGAACTTACCGACGAAAAGGGAAGCAAGGTGATCCGGACCTACAAGATCAACCGGCCGCAGAAACTGACATTCCCCTATCTGGCCGCCGGAAAGTATATGCTGCGCATCACTTGCGACAAGAACGGAAACGGCTATACCGATACAGGCAACCTGCTCGCCCGCAAGCAGCCGGAAGTCGTCCGCTTCTATGAATCGTCGCCGGGCGAAAAGGTCCTGGACATTCCCGCATCCTCCGAAATCGACCAGATCCTTGATTTGAAATCCCTGTTCCGATGAAGAAGCGTTTCCTCCTCCTGATCGTGGCCCTTACGGCCGCCCTGACGGCGTCCGCCCAGGACAATTTCATCTTCGAAATGCCTGACGACTTCGCCGATCTCGATACGCTCCAGCATCCCGCCCGGTTCAAGAGCATCCATATGATCGGCGTGTCGTATGGCGTGAATTACAGCGGGGTTACCTCCTCCCCGAAGATCGGACACGAAAAAATCTGGACGTACAACAGTATCGGCGTCTATTACACTTACTACCATGCCCTCTGGGACCAGCTTTTCAATTTCGGAATCCAGTTCGGCGCCAAGCACGGCTACGAAGGCTACACTTCCAGCTGGGGCACGCTCGGCGAGACCTGCGAGGTCATCGAAGTCCCGCTGATCTCGCAGTTCAAGATCGATTTCTCGGTTTTCCGCCTGCTGGTCAACCTCGGCACTTACGGCGGCTATCGGCTTTCCACCGACAAGGAGGGCGGCTTCGACAAATTCGACCAGCGATATGACTACGGAGTGATCGGCGGCGGCGGCGTGGCCATCGTGTTCAAGCCGTTCGAACTCCATCTGGAGGCGAACTACAAATACGCCTTCGCAAGTATGTACCACACCAACAAGCTGAGCGACATCTACTGGCTTTACACCTATCCCCAGAACGTGATGCTCTCGGCATCCCTGCATTTCCACCTATGGTAACCCGTCCCGTTTCCTTTTCCATCGGCGGCCGCGTGCCCATCGGCGGCGGTGCGCCCGTCGTCGTCCAGACGATGTGCAACACCTCGACCGACGATATCGAAGCGTCGGTCGCGCAATGCCGGCGGATGGCCGCGGCCGGAGCCGGCCTGATCCGGCTTACGACGCAGGGACTCAAGCAGGTGGAATCGCTGCGCGTCATCCGCGACCGGCTGCGGGCCGAAGGCATCGATACGCCCCTGGTAGCCGACATCCATTTCCTGGCCGACGCCGCCCTGGCCGCGGCGACCGTAGCAGACAAAGTCCGCATCAATCCGGGCAATTTCGCCAGGGAACACGAGGTGGCCTGTGCGAAATTCCGGGAACTGATTGCGCTGTGCAAGGAGCACGGCACCACCATCCGCATCGGCCTGAACCACGGCTCGCTGGGCGAGCGTATCACGCAGCACTACGGCGCCACGCCCCTGGCGATGAAAGAAGCCGTGATGGAATGGCTGCGGATGTGCGTAGCGGAAGATTTCGAGCGGGTGGTCATCTCGCTCAAGGCCAGCAACACCGTGGTGATGACGGAAGCCTACCGGCTCCTGTATGCCGCCATGCGCGATGAACTGGGGCTTTTGTTTCCGCTGCACCTGGGCGTGACCGAGGCCGGCAACGGCGACGAGGGCCGCATCAAATCGGCCGTGGGCATCGGCACCCTGCTGGGCGAAGGAATCGGCGACACGATCCGCGTCTCGCTCACGGAAGACCCCGTCAACGAGATTCCCGCCGGACATCAGATCGTGGCGGCCGTCGCCGCAGGTTACTCGCCCGCCGGCGGACGGTGCTGCGTGGAAGCGTCCGACTGGAACGAGTTCATCATCAAAGGCGCCTGTCTCTGGGGGCCTTCCCTGCTCGATAAGACAATCGACGATTTTTCGCTCGAGGGCTCCACGATCGGCGGTGCGCCGGTCGCCGCAGCCGACGGCGAGCGCTTCCGCGACCTGCTGCTGCAGGCCTGCCGACGCCGTTTTACCCGGCCGGAATACATCGCCTGCCCGGGCTGCGGACGCACGCTCTACGATCTGGAATCCACGTTCAACGAAGTCAAGCGGCGCACGGCGCATCTGGCCGGCGTGAAGATTGCCGTGATGGGCTGCGTGGTCAACGGTCCCGGCGAGATGGCCGACGCCGACTATGGCTATGTGGGCGAAGGCCGCGGCCACGTGACCCTCTACCGCGGCAAAACGCCCGTCCTCCGCTACATCCCCCAGGAAGAAGCCATCGACAAACTCCTGGAACTCATCGAAGGAGACCGGAAATAGGCCCGCCACACCGCAATCCCCTCTTTTTCAACCCTCCATCCGCAAATCAACCCCGATTTGAGGACGGCAGGCGCAAAAAAACAGCCGCCATCCCCACTGAAGGCCCCAGATGAGGACGGCAGGTTCCTTGCAAATACTTGCGATACTGTGAGCCCGCAATGGCATCGCCTGCGGGGCTTCTGGCCCTGACCGCCCGGGCTCGCGCGGACGCGGTGGATCTCTTCCCTTAATATCGGGCAAGGTCTCATTTCAATACCGGGACCTTGCCCAAACAATCGCGGCCTCAGATATCCTTCTGCCCATTTCTGCGGGCAAGGTCTGCCCCCTAAAATGAGACCTTGCCCGCCGACGGCCCCGATCGGCCTTTGTCCGGCTCTCCAATGCCAGGGCATCAAAAAAACGGCAGCGAGTTTCGCTGCCGTTTTCGTTTCCTGGGAAGAAGGAATTATTTCTTCTTCTGACCGTATCTTGAGTAGAATTTGTCCACGCGGCCGGCGGTGTCGACGAGCTTCATCTTGCCCGTATAGAACGGGTGCGAAGTGTTGGAGATCTCGACCTTCACCAGCGGGAAGGTATGGCCGTCGATATCGATCGTCTCCTTGGTGTTGACGCAGGAGCGGGTGATGAAGACGTGCTCATTGGACATATCCTTGAATGCTACAAGACGGTAGGATTCGGGATGGATTCCTTTTTTCATTTGCGTATCGTTTAATTATGGTTTTCCAAACGGACGGCAAAAGTAGGAATAATTTATCGATCCACAAAATTATTTTTCCAGATTGAAGCCGGCGTACATCTTGTCGTACTGGTTGAGCAGGTCGTTGATGGTCTGCAGCGTGGAGTTCTTGTAGACCGAGGTGACGGATTTGACGATCTTCATCATCGTCGTGACGTCGAACAGAAGCTCCATGTTGTTGCCCTTCACGGCGATGTAGCCCTTGAATTTGAAGAGCCGCCCCAGATTCATATGGATGATGGCGTTGTCCGCATCGAGTTCCCAGGTACCCGTGAAATTCTTGGAACCGTATTGCATGGCCATCGTGCCGTCTTCATTGAACGTGAAGCCGAACAGCCCCTTCGTGATACCGACTTTCTGCAGATAGCCGTCGAGTTTGTTTTCAAGGGTCTTCTTGGCGGCACTGCCGGCCAGGTCGGCCAGGACATTGTTGTCGGATTTGAAACTGATGGCGCTGCCGGTGTAGTTCCAGGTGCCGGCGATCGTCTGGGGAGAAAGCGAACTCTTGCCGGAAAGGAGATCGGTGATGCTGGTGACAATCGAGCCGACCGACGAGTCGCTGGGCGTCTCGCCTGTAATCCTGCCGATCTTGCTGAGAATGCTGCTCAGGCCGCTCTGGGCCGAGGCGGAAAAAGTCATCATCAGGATTGCGACGGCAATCAAGGAGAATTTTTTCATAGGAGTCTATTTTTACGAATTAATGATTCTCGTTTTTTTTAACTTTGCAAGTTAGTAAATAATACGGAAAGAAACAGTAAAAATCTGAAAAATATGACACTCATCAAGTCCATTTCCGGTATCCGGGGTACCATCGGCGGCTCGATCGGCGACGCTCTCACCCCTCTCGACATTGTCAAATTCACGGCAGCCTATGCCCGTCAGCTCCTGCTGAAATTCCCGGGAAAAGAGCGGTATAAAGTGGTCGTCGGCCGCGACGCCCGTATCTCCGGACAGATGGTGGACAACGTGGTCACCGGCACGCTCCTTGCCTGCGGCGTCGACGTGGTCAACGCCGGACTGGCTTCCACGCCCACGACGGAAATGGCCGTCCGCTTCGAAAACGCCGACGGCGGCATCATCCTCACCGCCTCGCATAACCCCAAGCAGTGGAACGCCCTGAAACTCCTCAACGAGAAAGGTGAGTTCCTGACCGATGCCGAGGGAAAGGCACTGCAGCAGGTGGCCGAAGCGGAAGACTTCGATTTCGTGGACGTAGACCGGATTGGAACGCTTACGCGAAAGGATTTCACGCAAGCGCACATCGATGCCGTACTCAATTATCCCCTCGTCGACGTACCGGCCATCCGGGCCGCCGGCTTCAAGGTGGTGCTCGACGCCATTAACTCCGTGGGCGGCATCTGTATGCCCGCCCTCTTCAAGGCCCTCGGCGTGACCTGCGTCACGCTCAACGGGGAGCCGAACGGCCATTTCGCCCACAATCCTGAGCCTCTGCCGGCCAATCTCGTCGGCTTGAGCGAAGCCGTGGTCCGCGAGAAGGCCGACCTGGGCGTCTCCGTCGATCCCGACGTCGACCGTCTGGCCTTCATCTGCGAGGACGGCGTGCCCTTCGGTGAAGAATATACGCTGGTCGCCGTGGCCGACTCCGTGCTTTCGGTCCGCCCCGGCCCCACCGTCTCGAACATCTCGTCATCCCGCGCGCTGCGCGACGTGACCGAAGCCCACGGCTGCCGCTACCAGAGCAGCAAGGTCGGCGAAGTGAACGTCTCGACGCTGATGCAGGAAATCGGCGCGGTCATCGGCGGCGAGGGCAACGGCGGCGTCATCGTCCCCGACCTGCACTACGGCCGCGACGCCCTGATCGGCACCGCACTCTTCCTGAGCATCCTGGCCCACAAGAAAGTGTCGGCCTCGGCCCTGCGCGCCACGTACCCCGACTATTTCGTGTCGAAAAACAAGATCGAAATGAGCGACCCCGCCAAGATAGAAGCCGCCCTCGACGCCGTCGAGCGCCACTTCGCCGGCGCGGCAGTCAACAAGTTGGACGGCCTGCGCATCGACTTCGAGCAGGAACGCAAGTGGTTCATCCTCCGCAAATCCAACACGGAGCCCATCATCCGCATCTATGCCGAAGCGCCCACCGCCGCCGCGGCCGACGCCCTTGCACAGGAAGTCATCGCCGTGATCGGCGGCTGATTCCGCCGGCTCGGGTTCTCTTGTTTTTCAATCGGCTGATTATCAGCGTTATCCTAAAGTCTTTCTGTCCTTAGCGGGACAGAAAGACTTTTTCTTATTCCCGATGCATCGTCGCGAGTCCAGAGAACCCGCTTCCAGAAGCGCTCAGGCGCCACCTCGCCGGGCTCACCCCCGGTAAAAGCCCCTGTGAGACCGGGCAGTCGGGGCCAGAGGCCCCGCAGGCGATGCCTTTGCGGGCTCGCAACGACTGGACAGACTGGACAAACCGGACAGATCGGACGCAACATTCCCGCCCCGTATGCATCTTATTGATGTTACCTGTTATAAGCGGCAGGTTCAGCCACCTTTTTTTCGTCCTAATGGGAATAATGACTAAATTTGTACGATATGAAAAGAGGATTATTACTGTTAAGTCTGGTTCTGCTGGCGGCGGGAGTTCACGCGCAAGGCCGGCAGGAGGCGGACGGCTTCCGGCACGAGGTGAACGTCTTTGCCGGCGGGTATTTTGCGGATTTTGCCCGCCTCCATGCCGACGAGGGCCTCGTCTTCGAAAAGACCTGGGTCTTTGATGAAGTCGAAGACCTGCAGGACCTGTACAAGCCCCACTATTCCCTCAAGAGCGGCCCGGCGCTGACGGTGACCTACCATTTCTTCCTGAATGATTTCCTGAGGCTGGGCGGACAGGTCAGCTACGGATCGACGTCCGGCAAACGGTGGTACAAGTTGGGAAACAAGCCGGCTGAAGCCATCAGCCTGAGCGCTTTCAGCGTGCTGCCGGAAGCCAAACTCTGCATTCCCTCACCCCGCCACTTCCGGCTCTACGGAAAGGCCGCCGCCGGCCTGCAGTACCGGATGGGCAACCTGGCCGAAAAGCCCGTCGGCCTGGCCTGGGAACTGGTTCCCATCGGCGCGGAATGGGGCGGCCTCCGCGTGTACGGCAACGCCGAATTCTGCTGGGGCAGCGTAATCCGGGGCGGCCGGATCGGTATCGGATTCAGTTTTTAGGCGCTATGAAAAGGATTGGATTACTCACACTGGCAATCGCGGCGCTGCTGGCCGCCTCCTGTTCTTTCGGAGATTTCTACGACGACATCGTGGGAGGAAGATACTCCTACTACAACGCCAACGGCCGGAAGTATATGATGAACATCGCCGACAATCTGGTGACGGATGTGCTGGACGAACTCGAACTCGCCCTGGAGATCGACAGGCACGGCACCCCGTCCAGCGCCCATTTCGAGATCAACGGCTCCCTGACCACCGCCGGCTCCGCCTGGCGGGTGAAGGCCCAGGACGACATACTCTGCGGAATGACCCTCCGCTGTGACGCATCGAACAGCTGGACGATGACTTTCAAGGGAGAGTATGTCTTCGAGCCCTACAATTACTATCCCACGGAGTTCACCCTCACGGCGCAGCCCATCGACAGCACGACCGCGACGGATTATCCGTCCGGAGCGGAAGGATGGTTCGTCTCCATCGAGGGAAAACGGGAGGAGCGCGGCGGATACCGCTGCACCTTCGGCACGCAAGCCCCCCGCCGGCTGGCCTACATCAATACCCGCGGTGCGGACGCACAGGGCTGGAACCAGATGGCGGGCAACCTTTATATGACGGTTTACAAGGAGAATCAGGCCATCGATGCCTGCTGCCTGGTCTTTGAAGGATCTCCCTCGCAGGCTACCTTCATCCGGGGGTTATAAGATACTGCCTATGTTTTCATTCCGAACCACACCGCTGCTGGAACAGGAGGACCTGGTGCTTCGCAAGGGACGCGTGGGCGTGCTCTGCAATCAGGTGGCGTGGCATCCCGACACGGGCGAGTATCTCTTCGAGAGCCTCGCACGCCGGGGTAATCTGGTCCGTATCTTCACGCCGGAACACGCCCTTTACGGGCCGATGGTCCCGGGCGTCGAAACCGTGGAAGTGACCACGGCCGTCGAGGCGGAAGACCTTGCCGGGCTGGATGCCCTGGTCATCGAACTCCAGGATGTGGGATCCCGCTACAGCAACTACACGACCCTGCTCTACAATCTTTTCAAACGGATCAAGACCGACGGCGACGAGTTGTCCGTCTTCCTGGTCGACCGCATCAATCCGTGCGGCCGGCAGATCGAAGGGACACTGGGCATCATCGGGCTGCCGCACCGCCACGGCCTGACGCTGGGCGAGACGGCCAACTTGTTCTACAACGACCTGGGCGCCCGTTTTCCGCTGCACATCATCGCAACAAGCGCCGAGGCCGTGAACCGCGAACTGATGGCCTGGACCATCCCGCCCTTCTCCGACTTCTCGGGCCTGTTCACTTCGCACTTTTACAGCGGACAGTGCCTGTGGATGGGCACCAACGTGAGTTACGGCCACGGCACGAACCGCCCTTTCGAGCAGTTCGGCGCGCCGTGGATGGAACCGCTGTTCGATTATCCCGCCCGTCACGGACTCCGCAACTGGAACGATCCGGAAAGTCCCCTCGCCCACCCGGGCCTGCACGTCCGCTGGACGCGCTTCGAGCCCTCCTATGGCATCTACAGGGACCGGACCTGCTTCGGTTTCCAGCTGATGTTCATCCCCGGAGCCACCTATCACGCCCTCAACCACGCCCTGCAGCTGCTGCGTTTCGTCCACGACACCTGTCCTGAATTTACGGACGAGGGACTCCCCCGCTATCTGGAAGACGCCACCCTGCTGAGCTATGTGGAAGGCCGCCTCGACTGGGACGACACCCGCGAATACATCAAGGGTGAGGAGCAGAAATGGCTCCGCAAATCCAAGAAATACACTCTCTACGGCGACGATCCGTACCGGATCAAGTAAAGGATGCCGAGGCTGTTCATCATATCGGGCTGCAACGGCGCGGGAAAGACTACCGCGTCATATACGATGCTGCCCGCCCTGCTGAACCTGAAGACCTTCGTCAACGCCGACGAAATCGCCGACGAACTCTCGCCCCAGGATCCGGAACGCGAAGCCATCCGGGCCTCCCGCCTGATGATGGAACGCGTGGACCAACTCATCCTCCACGGCGCCGACCTGGCCGTGGAAACCACGCTGGCCACCAAGAGCCTGGCCGGCGTAATCACCGGCGCACAGAACCAGGGCTACCGGGTCGGCCTTTTCTATTTTTGGCTCAAGAGCCCGGAACTGGCCGTCAAGCGCGTGGCCATCCGTGCCGCATCGGGCGGACACAGCGTGCCGGAAGCTACCATCGTCCGGCGCTACTGGCAGGGGATGGACAACCTGCGAAACATCTATCTCCCGATCTGCGACAACTGGTGGCTGATCGACAACAGTTTGAAGAAAGGGAAACAGGTAGCCGAAGGAGGGGCCGGAATTCCCACGGTCATCCACAACAGACGCACATTCAATTTAATCCTGAATCCAGATAACAAACCGCAACAAAAATGACTATCCAAGATGAAAAAGTCGTCGCCCTGACCTATACGCTCCGGGTGGACGACCAGGTGAAAGACCAGGCCACGGAAGACAATCCGCTCGAATTTATCTACGGACTCGGCTATCTGCTGCCGAAATTCGAAGAGTACCTGCTGGGGAAGACCGTCGGCGATACCTTTGAATTCGTGCTCAGCCCTGCCGAAGGCTACGGCGTGTACGACAAGCAGGCCGTCGTCGAACTTCCGAAGTCCATTTTCGAAATCGACGGGAAGATCCAGGAGCAGCTGCTGGTCGTAGGCCAGGTAATCCCGATGATGAACCAGGCCGGCGGCGTGATCCCCGGCAAAGTGGTCGCCGTCGCCGGCGACAGCGTGACGATGGACTTCAACCACGAACTCGCCGGAAAGGAACTCCATTTCACCGGCAAGGTGACGGCCATCCGCGATGCGACAGATAAGGAATTGGAAGAAGGCCTCCACGGAGAGCGCGCCTGCACCCACGACTGCTCATCGTGCGGCGGCGGCTGCGGCAACTAGGATACCGTCGAGCGCACTCGAAGTGATTCCGCCGGCATAGCCGGCCCCTTCTCCGCAAGGATACAGGCCGGGAAGGCCCAATGCACACATCGTCTCCGGATCGCGCGGAATGCGCACCGGGGACGATGTCCTTGATTCCGTTCCCAGCACCAGGGCGTCGTTGGTATAGTATCCGTGCATTTTCCGGTCGAACGCCGCAAAGGCCACACGCAGGCGCTCGGACACGAACGGCGGCAGCAATTCATACAGCGGGGCGTTGACCACGCCGGGCCGGTAAGAACTCCGGGGAAGTCCCTGAGAAGGCTTGTGACGGCAGAAATCCACAAGCCGCTGCGCGGGCGCCTGCAGGGAATCGGAAAAAGAGAACATGGCCTGTTCCACCTGCCGCTGGAATTCCAGCAAGGCAAGCGGGCCGTATTTCCCATAGTCCGGCACGTCTTCCGGCTCGACGGAGCAGACAATGCCGGCATTGGCCCACGGGGAGTTGCGCATCGAGTTCGACATACCGTTGAGCACCACTTCGCCGGGGGCGGTGACGGCCGGCACGAGGAGACCGCCGGGGCACATACAGAAAGAGAAAACCCCACGGCCGTCCACCTGCTCCACGAGGGCGTATTCCGCCGCCGGGAATCCGGGCTGGAATTTTCCGTGATACTGGATCCGGTTGATGAGAGACTGGGGATGTTCGGCACGCACGCCAAGCGCAAAGCCCTTGGCTTCCAACGCCCAGCCCTTGGCGGCGAAAAGCCGGTAGATGTCGCGCGAAGAGTGGCCCGTGGCCAGGATCAGCTGCGGGGCCGTGAAGGTCGCGCCGCCTTCGCACACGGCTTTCCAGCCTTTGTGCATCCCATCGCTGTACGGCACCAGATCGATGACCTTTTCGCCGAAATGATACGATCCGCCGTGCGAGACGATACACTGGCGGATCTGTTCCACGATGCGGGGCAGCCGGTCGCTCCCGATATGGGGATGGGCGTCCACCAGGATGCTTTCGTCCGCACCGAAGGCGACCAGCTGGTACAGTACCTCGCGCAGGTCGCCACGCTTGTTCGAACGGGTGAAGAGTTTGCCGTCGGAGAACGTTCCGGCGCCTCCTTCACCGAAACAATAGTTCGAATCCGTGCTGACCCGCCGCTGCTGACTGAGCGCCGCCACATCCGCCTTGCGGGCGTGAACATCCTTTCCCTGCTCCAGCACCACGGGGCGACGTCCCTCCATCAGCAGCCGGAGTGCCGCGAACATTCCGGCCGGGCCGCTGCCCACAACCAGCACGGGTTCGGCATGCGTCACGTCCCTGTAGGCCGGCAGACGGTAATCGTCGAGAGTCTCGCCCTGTGCGGCGGCCTGGACCCGGTAGCGGTACACGATCTGTCCGCGGGCATCGAGCGAACGGCGCACAATGCGGGCGGCCGCGACCCGCTCCGGCTTCACGCCGAGCGCGCGGCCCGCCGCCGCCCGGAGTTCGACTTCGGCCGGTTCGTGACCGATGGGGAAAGCGATCTCGAACTCTCTCATTGGTCGCCGTATTCCGCGGCGCGGGAGAGCGGCGCAATGTCGAGCGACGCGAACTGCCCGGCCTGGTATTTATAATAACCCGTGATGGCGATCATCGCCGCATTATCGGTCGTGAAACGGAATTCCGGCAGGAAAGTGGTCCAGCCGCGTTTGCGTCCTTCCTCTTCGATACGGCTGCGAAGGCCGCTGTTGGCCGAAACGCCGCCGGCAATGGCTACCTGGCGGATACCGGTCTGCCTGGCGGCGAGGATCAGTTTCTTGAGCAGGATGTCGATCAGGTCTTTCTGGAACGAGGCACACAGGTCGGCCTTGTTCTTCTCCAGGAATCCGGGATCTTCCGCGATACGGTCGCGCAGGAAATAGAGCAGCGAGGTCTTGATGCCGCTGAAACTGTAGTTCAGATCGGGGATGTTGGGCTTGGCGAAGCGGAACCGCTTCTCGTCGCCTTCTTTCGCAAGCCGGTCCACGACCGGTCCTCCGGGATAGCCCAGTCCCATCAGTTTGGCACATTTGTCAAAAGCCTCGCCTACGGCGTCGTCGATGGTGTGTCCCAGGATTTCGAAATGCAGCGGATCGTCGACCCGTACGATCTGGGTATGGCCGCCGGAGACCAGCAGGCACAGGAAGGGGAATTCGGGACAACGGTTCTCACGTCCCTCCACCTTCACGAAATGCGAGAGGATATGGCCCTGCAGGTGATTGACCTCGATGATCGGCTTGCCCGTCGCTACGGCCAGCCCCTTGGTGAACGAGGTTCCCACCAGCAGCGATCCAAGCAGGCCAGGGCCGCGGGTGAAAGCGACCGCATCGACCTCATCCATCCCGACACCGGCTTGCCGGAGCGCCTCCGAAACCACCGGCAGGATGTTCTGCTGATGGGCACGCGACGCCAGTTCCGGAATCACGCCGCCATAGCGGCGGTGGACTTCCTGGGAGGCCATCACGTTCGACAGGAGATATTCATCGCGCAGGACGGCGGCCGACGTGTCGTCGCAGGAAGATTCAATGCCCAGGATTACGGTTGACATACCTTGTATAATTTGCGCAAAAGTAGCAATTATTTCCTATATTTGTAGGATTATCGCCTTATGAAGACCTGGAAGAAAGTCGTCCGCATCCTGCTGCTGGTCGCCGTGATCGTACCGACCGCGGCCCTTGTCGCCGTGCAGATCCCTTCGGTCCAGACGGCGCTCGCCAACAAGGCGACGAAAATCCTTTCGAAGCAGCTTGACGGCTCAGTCCACGTCGGTAAGGTCTATTTTTCCTTTCCCAACAATGTCATCCTCAAGGATGTCGATGTCATCCAGGGCGAAAGCGACACCCTCGCCCATCTGGGAAAGGTCCTGGTCAACCTGAAGACCTCCTCCCTGCTCCTGTCCGACCAGGCCCGCATCCGCCGCGTCAGCGTCGAAGACGGCCAGGTCGCCATCCGGCGGCTCGACGACAGCACCACCAACCTGTCGGCCCTGATCGCCCCGCTGCGCAAGGACCGCGCGGACAAGGAAAAAACCGCCTTGCCCTGGGAGAGTATCCGGGCCGACCGCGTGACCCTGAAGCATATCGACGTGGCAACCGACAGCCTCGACGTACGCGACATCAACCTGTCGGTCCGGGATATCCTGTACGACAAGTCCCTGCGCGCGAGGGTCGAGAACCTTTCTCTGCGGGAAGAGACCAGAGGCGTGCAGCTCGACCGGCTTGGCGGTGACGTCGCTCTCGACAGCACCGGCCTGTACGTGAACGACTTCCGCTTCGACGACGGCCATACCAGCCTGAACGCCGACGTCGCACTCGGGTTCGACAGTTTCTCCGATTTCAAGAGCTTTACGGATAAAGTAACCATCGATGCCGAATTGAAGAACACCCGGCTCGACGCGGAAACGGCCCGGGGCATCCTGGGCAAGGACGTCCCGGCGCTGGGCGTATGGCTCGACGGAAAGGTCAGCGGTACCGTCGGCGACCTGAATGGTGAGCGCCTGCACATCCGCACGGATTCGGGAAAGACCGATGCCGACCTGCGATTCCATATCCAGGGTCTCCCCGACACGGAGCACGCCCGCATCGACGCGGAGATCCTGCAGGGCAGCACCACCGCCGCCGACCTCGACGAACTGATCGCCGGCCTGAACCCCGGCGCCAAAAAGAATACGGTTTCCCGCTACGCGGCCGGCGAGACCCTGTCCCTCAAGGCAAAGGTAGCCGGCACGCTGTCCAATCTCAAGATCGACGGAAAGCTCGGCACATCTTCGCTGGGTGCCGCCGCACTCGACGGCACGCTGCGCAAGACGGCCGCCGGGATGCAGATCGACGGACACGTGGCCACCGAGACCCTGCAGCTGGGCCGCATCCTCGGAAAATCGCAGTTCGGCCAGCTCACCGGACAGACGGACCTGACCTTCTCCACGTCCAAGAAAGGATTCGCGGTAGATGTGGAAACCATACGCCTCGACAACTTCACCTTCAACGGATATAATTACCACGACATCATCGCGACCGGCTCCCTTAACGGCAAACAGGGACAGATCGACCTTTTGAGCAACGACCCCAATCTCCGGATGGACCTCCACGGCGACATCGCCCTGGGCGGCAAGGGTAAGGAAAGCCGTTTCCTCATCGATATGGACGTGGACTACGCCGACCTCGACGCCCTTCACTTTGACAAGCGCGACAGTTCTGCGCTCAGCCTGGCCTTGAACGCCGACTTGGTCCGCACCCCGGATGGCGCGATCCTCGGCAAAGCCGACATCCGTAGCCTGACGGCCACCCTTCAGGACCAGGTATTCGACATCGGCGACCTCGCCCTAGTGTCGTCGCAGGAAGACGACCGCTTTTTCACCACCCTCGAATCGACCGTTGCCCGGGCCGAATACGAAGGCAACATCTTCGTATCGGATTTCATCGCCCAGGTCTCCCACCTGGTGATGGAAGACAACCTGGAGCATCTCTTCGGCAAGGGTCACGGACGGACGGCCGACCTCTCGCATCCGGAGCATTTCGGTTCGCTTAGGCTCCAGACCCTCAGTATGGCGCCGCTCCTCGATTTCTTCATGCCGGGCATCTACGTATCACAGCGCAGCAGCATCGGCATCGACCTGATCGACAATGAAGTCCAGGGCGGTCTCTCGTCGGAGCTCCTGTCCTACGGGAACATATTCCTGCACAACACGCAACTGCGGGTCCACACCGAAGGCGAACGGATGCTGGCCGATATGGACATCGACCGCGTCCAGTCGGGTTCGCTGATCGCCGACAATGTCACGCTCGACGCTACGGCCGACAGTACGCTCCTGGACCTGAAAGCGGGTTTCCGCAATGACGACGGTTCGGGGAACAGCGGTCAGTTCCACACCCAGCTCGCATTCCTCGACCCCTCCCGGGAAGGATACAAAATGCGGGCGGATATCCTGCCTTCCAACCTGACGGTGGCCGGACATCCCTGGCAACTCTCCCCTTCGACGGTCTTTTACAAAGACAAGCATATCCGGATCGACGATTTCTCGCTCTACAACGGTTCGCAGTCCCTGCAGGCGAACGGCGTGGTGGGCGCCGCTCTGTCCGATACGGTACGCGTGACGCTCAACGACTTCGACCTGGGCTTCGCCAATTCCTTCCTGTCGAGAGATCTCGACCTGAAAGGACGTCTGACCGGCCAGGGCGAGGCGTTCGCCCTGCTGGGTGAACAGAAAGGCATCCTGCTCGACGTGCAGGGCAAGGAACTTGCGGCGGCCGGCGCCGAGCTCGGCGACATGCAGCTCGGGAGCAATTGGGACGACCGCAACAAGCGTTTCAATTTCCAGCTCAGCAATACGCTGGACGGCCGGCATCCGGTCCTCGCGAAAGCGTCGTTCCATCCGTCCGACAAGAATCTCGGACTGGACCTGCTGCTGGATTCCCTGTCGATGCGTCTCGTGCAGCCGCTTCTCTCCAGTCTCGTCTCTGATGTGGACGGCTCGGTATCGGGCCACATCCGTGCCGAAGGTCCGCTCAAAAAACTGGCGCTCGAAAGCGAGAACACCCGTTTCAACAAGCTGAAGTTCAAACTGCTCTACACTCAGGTCGATTATGAGGCCGACGGCCCGTTCACCGTGGGAAGCAACGGCGTCATCTTCAACGACATCGCCCTGCACGACAATTTCGGGCACGAAGCCCGGCTCAACGGCGGCGTGCCGTACGACCACTTCAAGGACCTGCGGCTCGATGCGCGCATCAATCTCGAAAACATCCAGGTGCTCAACACTACCAGCCGCCACAACAACACCTTCTACGGCCAGGCCTTCGCCGACGGTTCCGTGCGCCTGTCCGGACCGCTCGACAAGGTCCGCCTGAGCCTCAACCTGACTCCGCGCCAGAACACCACCATCCATATCCCGCTGAGCAAGTCGGGCAAGGAGTCCCAGTCGCTGCTTACGTTCATCAACAACGAGCAGAAACAAATCGGGCTCTATGACTCGTTGCTTCTGGCAAAACAGATGGTCAAGCAGAAGAAAAAGGGGAAGGAGACCGACCTGAGCGTCAATCTCCGCCTCAACGCCACGCCGGAGGCGGAAATCCAGATCGAGGTGGACAAGAACACGGGCGACATCCTCAAAGCCCGGGGCAACGGCCGGATCAACATCACGGCCGGCAACAACAGCAGTTTCGACATCAAGGGCGACTACCGGGTGGACAGCGGAAGCTACCATTTCGGGATGCTGGGCTTTACGGCCCGCGACTTCTCGATCAACCCCGGCGGTACGATCGGCTTTACCGGCGACGTGATGCAGTCGGACCTCGACCTGACTGCCACCTACCGGACCAAGGCCTCCATCAGTCCGCTGATCGCCGACTCCACGGCCGTAAGCACGCGCCGGACAGTAGACTGCGGCATCCGCGTAAGCGGCAAGCTGGCCAATCCCGAAATCAAATTCAACATCGACATCCCCGACCTCGATCCCACGACCAAGAGCCGGGTCGAGAGCGCCCTCAACACGGAGGACAAACGGATGAAACAGGCGCTGGCCCTGCTGGTGTCGGGCGGCTTCGTTCCGGACGAACAGTCGGGCATCGTCAACAGCACCACCCTTCTGTACTCCAACGCATCGGAAATGATGGCCAGCCAGCTCAACAACATCTTCCGGCAACTCGACATTCCGATAGACCTGGGCTTCAACTACCAGCCGACCGAGACCGGACGCGACATCTTCGACGTGGCCGTTTCCACGCAGTTGTTCAACAACCGCGTGATCATCAACGGCAATATCGGAAACCGGCAGTACATCTCGTCGAGCACCAGCGACATCGTAGGCGACATCGACATCGAAATCAAACTCAACCGGCAGGGGCAGGTGCGCCTGACGCTCTTCTCGCACTCCGCCGACCAATACAGCAACTATCTCGACCTGAGCCAGCGGAACGGCGCCGGTATCGTGTATCAGGAAGACTTCAACACGATCGGAGAGCTCTGGCGCAAAATATTCCACCTCAAATCCAACGATGAACGGCCAGCTTCACCTGATACCTACCCCGCTCGGCGACCCCGACCCGAATAACGCACTTCCCGCACCGGTACTCGCCCTCCTGACGGATATCCGGCTCTTCTTCGTGGAAGAGCTGCGCACGGCCCGCCGCTTCCTGTCCGCGGCCGGATGGAAGGGGCGTGTGGACGAACTGGAACTCCTGGAACTCAACGAACATACGCCGCGCGAGCAGATCGAGGCGTATGCCGCCCGGCTCGGGGAGCAGGATGCCGCGCTGATTTCGGAAGCAGGTCTTCCGGCCGTAGCCGATCCGGGCGCGTTGCTGGTGGAACTTGCGCACGCGCGGGGCGTCCGCGTCGTTCCCCACATCGGGCCTTCGTCCCTGATGATGGCGCTGATGTCCTCGGGACTCAACGGACAGTGTTTCGCTTTCGCGGGTTATCTCCCGGTGAAGGCGCCTGCGCGCCGGGAGGCGATTCTCGCACTGGAACGGAACTCCGCCCGGCTGCAGCAGTCGCAACTGATGATTGAAACCCCCTATCGCAACGACGCGCTGCTGGCCGACCTGCTCGAGGTTTGCCGCCCGGCCACCCGCCTGTGCATCGCCGCCGACATCACCTGTCCGACGGAACTTATCCGCACGCAGACCATAGCCGCCTGGCGGCAGGACGTCCGGCAGGGCTTCGCAATCGGCAAACGCCCCTGCGTCTTTATCTTAGCTTATGGTACGACTCAATAATATGCAATTCCGCGGGCATCACGGATGCCTGGAGAGCGAGCGGCGCGACGGCAACTGGTTCCGCGTCGATTTCGCCTACGATTACGATATGCGCAAGGCCGTCCGGACAGACGACCTGGAATTCGCCATCGATTACAGTGAGATTTACGAGTTGATCAAAGGCGATATGGAAGAGCCGGCCAACCTGCTTGAGCATCTGGCCGGAAGGATGCTCGGCCTGATCATCGACCGGTTCCCGAAGATCGAGTGGGCGGAGCTGACCGTGACCAAGTTCAATCCGCCGCTCGACGGCAATGTCGAAAGTACTTCCGTCACCGTAACCTATGAGTAGGAAGGTCGCATTCTGCACCCTGGGCTGCAAGCTCAATTTCTCCGAGACCTCGACCCTGGCCCGGCAGTTTGCCGCCGAAGGGTTCGAGGAAGTCCGGCCCGGGCCGGACGTGGACATTCTGGTGGTGAATACCTGTTCGGTGACCGAACACGCCGACAAGAAGTGCCGCAATCTCATCCGCCGGTTCCACAAGCTCGCACCGGACGCACGTATCGTCGTCACAGGCTGTTATGCGCAGCTCAAGCCGCAGGAGATTCTCGACATCGAAGGCGTGGACCTCGTGGTGGGTGCCGACCGCAAGGGCGAGCTGGTCCGGCTCGCTTTGGAGGGCGGCGGCAAGCGCGGCTATTCCTGTGAGATCGATGCGGTCGAAACGATCTTCCCGGCCTATTCGTCGGGCGAGCGCACCCGGTCCTTCCTCAAGGTTCAGGACGGCTGCGACTATCACTGCGCCTACTGCACCGTGCCGCTGGCCCGGGGCCGCAGCCGCAACCTGCCCGTCGCCGATCTCGTGGCGCAGGCCCGTGAAATCGCGGCGCAAGGCATCGTGGAGGTCGTACTGACGGGCGTGAACACGGGCGATTTCGGCAAGACCACAGGCGAGAGTTTCCTTTCGCTGCTGCAGGCGCTCAACGAAGTGCCGGGCATCGAACGCTACCGCATCTCGTCGATCGAGCCGAATCTGCTGACCGAAGAGATCCTGCGATGGATTGCTTCGGGCACCAAGTTCCTGCCCCACTTCCACATTCCGATCCAGTCGGGCTGCGACCGCACGCTCAAGGCGATGCACCGTCGCTACACGGCACAGATGTTCGAGGACAAGATCGCCCTGGTCCGCGACATTCTCGAGCGGCCGGAGGAGCGTTTTACGCGCGTTTTCTTCGGGATCGACGTAATCGTGGGATTCCCGGGCGAGACGGACGAGGATTTCGAAGACACTTACCGGCTGCTGGAACGCGTACGGCCGGCTTTCCTGCACATTTTCCCATATTCGAGACGGGCGGGAACACCGGCGGCGGAGCGCCCGGACCAGGTGCAGGAGTCGGTGAAGACGGCGCGGGTACAGCGGCTGGAGGCGCTCTCCGACCGTCTCCACGCGGAATTCACGGCCGCCAATGCCGGCCGCCCCGCGAAGGTCCTTTTCGAGAGTACGATGAAAGGCGGCAAGATGTTCGGCTACACGGAGAACTATCTCCGCGTCGAACGGCCGTACGACAAAGGTTTGATTGGAAAAATCGTTGAAATCACGATATGAACAGTATTACATTTTTGGGGACGGGGACGTCGCAGGGGATTCCGATGATCGGATGCAATTGCGAGGTATGCACGTCGGAGGATCCGCGCGACAAGCGGCTGCGGTGTTCGGCGCTCGTACGCTTTCAGGGAAAAACCTTCCTGATCGACGCAGGGCCGGATTTCCGGCAGCAGATGCTCCGCGAGAAGATCGCGCATCTCGACGCCATTCTCCTGACGCATCACCACAAGGACCACACCGGCGGACTCGACGATGTGCGGTCGTTCAACTATCTGGAGAAGCGTTCTTTCCCGATTTTCTGCGAAGCCCAGGTGCTGGAGTCCCTGAAAAAAGAGTACTATTATGTTTTTGCGGAGAAGCCCTACCCCGGCGCCCCGGAGATGGACATCCATCTGATCACCAGTCTTCCGTTCGAGATCGACGGCGTTGCGGTCACGCCCATCCGGGCGATGCACTACAAACTGCCGATACTGGGCTTCCGTTTCGGCGACTGCGCCTATGTGACCGACGCCAATTACATTCCGGAAAGTGAATTCGGGAAGCTGAAGGACCTGAAAGTCTTCGTCCTGAACACCGTCAAGCGCGGCCGTCACATCTCCCACTACGCTCTGGAAGAAGCCATCGAAATCTGCCGCCGCGTCGGCGCGGAAAAGAGCTATCTGACCCACCTGTCGCATATGCTTCCCCGCCACGCAGAGCTCTCGAAAGAGCTCAGCGCCCTTCCCTTCTCCCTCCAGCCCGCCTACGACGGCTTGACGGTGGATTTCTGAGAAAAGTTCCCGTCAAAGAGTGAAAGAGAGGAATTCCCGGCCGATCTTGTGCAGGCCGGATTCGATCTTTTTCGCCTGCTTCTGCGAGATATATGTGTCTCCGCTTTTGTAGTGTCGCATCAGGCTGGGTGAAATGCCCACCCAAGCTGCAAATTTGGAAGCGTTCAGGAAATCGAATACATTAAACATCGCGGAAATATCGTATTTGTATTCGAATGACAAGTCCTTGAGTTCATCGGGAACCGGTTCTCCGATGGCAACATAATAGTCGAGCAAATCCTGGTAACCTGCTATCAATTCCTCTTTAGCCTCCTGAACGGAAGAGCCGCTTCCGTGCAGGACAGTCGTCAGGTTTTCCGTGCAGGCGGCAAAGCCGGTCTCGTCTTTTTCAATAATTACAAGCGCTTTCATTTATTATTTGTTATGTTCGACTTGTTTGAGCAATCTTTTCTGAAGATTCGGTTTGATTTCCTCGTTCCAATGCCGCTCTATCAACAACGGATCACTACGCCCATTCTTCCGATAGATATCATGCTTCCTGCCGTGCCGTACCAATACCCATCCGCTCCCGAGAATCATCTTCCTGAACTCATTCCACGTCATTATTAAATCCAATTACAAATATAACACATTTTTGTGATAGTTTTCTTCAGAATAGCACATCTGGAAATCTTTTTATACTGCAAGTTATGAAGACGGGCACTTGTTACCCATAGGACAAACGATTTTACCCGTTTATAAACGTTTATTTCGGAAAACAATCTGTGAAAGAAAGAACGATAATAACGTATTAATATGTATATTTGTTGAATTGAGAAATCTAAAACAAAAAAATATGGTAAAAGTAGATCTGACCGGATGTGATTCTTTTGTCAAGAAAGAGCAATTTGAAGAATACGTAAAAAAGGCCCTGGCGGCGCAGAAGGTGCTCGAGGAAGAGACGGGCGCCGGCAACGATTTCCTGGGCTGGCAGCATCTGCCCTCCGTTATCGGAAAGGAACAGCTCGACGATTGCCTCAGCGTCGTGAATTGCTGGATCGAAAAGCAGATCGACCTGGTGGTCGTCATCGGTATCGGCGGTTCGTATCTGGGCGCGAAGGCGGCCATCGAGGCTCTCAGCCACAGTTTCGCCAACCATCTGTCGAGCCACGGCCCGAAGGTCGTGTTCGCCGGAGAGAATCTTTCGGAAGATTACACGGCCGAACTGATCGACCTGGTCCAGTTGCGCAATGCGGCGTGCGTGGTGATTTCCAAGAGCGGCACGACCACCGAACCGGCGGTCGCCTTCCGCCTGGTCAAGAATCTCCTGGAAGAGACTTATGGCAAGGAGGAGGCCCGCGAACGCATCGTCGCCATCACCGACAAGGCGCGCGGCGCCCTCAAGTCGCTCTCGAACCAGGAAGGCTACAAGACCTTCGTCATCGAGGACAACATCGGCGGCCGATTCTCCGTGCTGACGCCGGTGGGGCTTGTGCCCATCGCCCTGGCCGGCTTCGACATCGAGGCGATGGTCCGCGGTGCGCAGGAGGCTGAGCTGGTGCTCTCCGAACGCAGCGCCGCCAACCCTGCCGTACAGTATGCCGCGATGCGGAATCTGCTTTACGACGGCGGCCGGAAGATCGAGCTTTTCGCCAGCTTCAATCCCAAGCTGCAGTATCTGGGCGAATGGTTCAAGCAACTGTTCGGCGAAAGCGAGGGCAAGGACGGCAAGGGTATTTTCCCCGCCTCGGTGATCTTCACCACCGACCTGCATTCGATGGGCCAGTACATCCAGGATGGTCTGCGCATCCTCTTCGAGACGGTCGTCACGGTGGAAAACGCGCAGCGTTCGGTGACGATTCCCAGCGATCCGCAGAATCTCGACGGCCTGAATTATCTGGCCGGCAAGCACGTGGAGCATTGCAACCGGATGGCGCAGCTGGGCACGAAGATGGCCCACATCGACGGCGGCGTGCCAAATCTCGACATCCGGATCGACAAGCTCGACGAGTACCATCTCGGACAACTCTTCTATTTCTTCGAGAAGGTCTGCGGCATCAGTGCCTACGTCCTCGGCGTCAACCCCTTCAATCAGCCCGGTGTCGAGGCCTACAAGAAGAATATGTTCAAGCTTCTCGAGAAGCCCGGGTATTGATGCGGGCTTGATTGATTGGTCGACTGATTCTCTTTCGGGGTTATTGTCTCGGGAAACTGTGCCACCCTCGGCATCATAAGAGGGAGGGGCCCAAGCTCCGCTTGGGAGGGGTCGCGCCTAGGCGCGACGTTTCAAGAGACAATAACCCCGAAAAGAATCAATCCCCAAAGAATAATTAAATATACTGTAAGAAAACCGAAGGACGGGAGTATATAATAGAAAACAACCGCAGTTTTATGGTTTTTCTCGAAGCAGTCGCCGATCGTTTTGTACACCACGGACCGTTGGACCGGGTGTGTTTCGTGTTTCCCAACCGGAGGTCGGGAACGTTTTTCAAACGCTGGCTCGGTATCCGGGCCGGACGGCCGGTCTTCGTGCCGAACGTCCTGACCATCGACGAACTCTTCGCCCATATCGCCGGTATCAACGAAACGACGGAAAAGGTCCGGCTGCTCGACATCCTCTACCGGGAATACCTGCCCCTGATGCCGCCGCCGGAAGGCAAGGAGCCCGAAACCTTCGATGAATTCCTCTATTGGGGCGACATCCTGCTGCGCGATTTCGACGACCTCGACAAATACCGGATCGACGTGCGCCGCCTGCTGGTCAACCTGCGCGACCTCAAGGCTCTGAGCGCCGACTATGACTTCCTGACCGATGACCAGAAGGCGGCGATCGCTGCCTTCTGCAACAGCTATTTCGCCGGCGAGATGCCCGGTCAAGCCGGGCATGACGGCGGTCAGGTCCCCGGCGGGAGCCGGCATAAGTTCGCGGAAATCTGGGATATCCTGTATCCGCTCTACGAACGCTTCCGGGCCGCGCTGACGGCGGAAGGGCTGGCGTACGCCGGAATGATCTATCGCGGCGTGGCCGATTCTCTGCCCACGGCCGGCGAGATACTGCCGCAGTTCGACACCTTCGTCTTCGTGGGTCTCAACGCCCTCAATGCCTGCGAGAAGGCCCTGCTCGACCACCTTCGCAAAGAAGGCCGGGCCGATTTCTACTGGGACTTCGCGGGAGAGATGGTCACCGATCCCGACAATCCGGCCAGCCGCTTCCTCCGAGAAAACGAGAAACGGTACCCGACGAAAGAGCCATTCCAGTGCCCCGCAAAGGACCCGCAAACGCAGCACTTCGAAGTGATCCGCGTCCCGTCGGCCGTGGGCCAGACCCGCAAGGCGATGCAGATCCTTGAGGACCTGCAGCAACAGGGCGCGCTGGCTCATCCCGAAGAGACCGCCGTGATCCTGCCCGACGAAAACCTGCTCTTCCCGATGCTCGGCGCCGTGCCGGAAGCCATCGGGAAAGTCAACGTAACCATGGGTTACTCCCTGTCCGCCAGCAGCGGCGCGATGCTCTTCCAGTTGCTGGAACGCCTGCAGGCCGACGCCCGGCAGCGCAAGGACGAATGGAGTTTCTACCACCGCGACGTGGTGGACCTGATGGAACATCCCTACTTTGCCGCGGCGGCCGATGCGGAACAGATCGCCGGCATCAAGGCCGGCATCCGGGCCGAAAACCGGATCTTCATCCCTGCAGCAGAACTGGCGGCCTTCGGCGGGCTCTTCGCACTCGTGTTCCGGCCCGTGGAGCACACCGCCGACCTGTCGGCCTATCTGAAAGGAATCCTCGAAATGATGCAGGAGCCCCAGACGCCCCTGGAACGGGAATTCCTGTACTATTTCCACAAGGCCGTTTCCGAGCTCGAATCGGTGGGCCTGGACCCAGAAAGCCTGGAACCGAAAACGTGGTTCCGGCTGCTGTCGCAGGCCGTCGCGCTGATCAAGATCCCCTTCGAAGGCGAACCGCTCAGCGGCCTGCAGGTGATGGGTCCGCTGGAAACCCGCGCCCTCGATTTCCGCAATGTCATCATGCTGTCGGTCGGAGAAGGCACCTTCCCTTCACGGACTGTCAGCGCATCTTTCATTCCGTACAACCTGCGGGTGGGCTTCGGCCTGCCGACCTACGAACTGCAGGATTCCATCTGGGCCTATTACTTCTACCGCAGCATCTGCCGGGCCGAACGCATCTATCTGGTCTACGATTCCCGCACCGAAGGGCTGCAGAGCGGCGAAGAGAGCCGTTACATCAAGCAGCTCAAGTATTTGTACGAAGTGCCGATGGTCGAGAAAGTGGCTACCTATGCGCTCGCGGCTTCCGGCATCGAAGCGCAGCTGCCCCGCATCGAAAAGACGCCCGCCGTGCGCGAGGAACTTGCGCAGAGGTATTTCGTCGAGCGTCACGCATTCTCAGCCTCGGCCCTCAACAAATATCTCGACTGTCCGCTGCGTTTCTACTACGAATACGTCAAGGGCATCAAGGAACCGGACGAAGTGACGGAAAGCCTCGATGCGGACATGTTCGGCAGCATCTACCACAAAGTGATGGAGGAACTCTACAAGCCGCTTATCGGCGGGGAGCTGCTTCCTGACACGCTGCGGGCCATGAAGCGTGACAAACGCCGCATCGACGGCCTGCTCGATGCAGCCTTCGCCCAGCAGCATATCACCGACATCGCCGGACAGAATCTGATCCTGCGCGACCTCATCCGCCACTTCGTGCTGCGGACCCTGGAAGTCGATGCGCAGCTCGGCGCCTCTGCGCCGCTGATTCTCAAAGGAACGGAAACAAAGGTTTACAACCAGTTGACGCTGTCCGGCGGACAGAAGGTCAGTCTGATCGGTTTTATCGACCGTCTGGATTCCCCGGAACCGGGCGTCGTTCGTGTGGTGGACTACAAGAGCGGCGTGGTGGACAAGAAAGACGACTGCAGGGACGTGTCGAAGCTCTTCGACGGCTCGCTGGCCGAGAAGCGGCCATCCGTCGCCTTCCAACTCTACTTCTACGCCCTGATGATGACGCAGGGCCATAGCGGTGCACCGGTACGTTACGATCCCTGCGTCTATTCGCTGCGGGAGTTTTTCGCCACGCTCCCGGAGGCCAAGCAATTGAAAGAAGATGCCCTCGCGGAATACGGGCGCCGGCTTACCGGCCTGGCCGAAGAAATCCTGCTTTCCGACAAGCCCTTTATGGCAGCGGAAAGCGCGAATGTATGTAAATTCTGTCAATTCAAGCGCTTATGCAACCGCCGGTAACCATTGTAAAAGCCTCTGCAGGCAGCGGTAAGACCTACCGGCTGACCCAGGATTATCTCGATCTCCTGCTCGAGGGCGATCCGCAGCGCTATAAGCATATCCTGGCCGTCACCTTCACCAACAAGGCGACCGAGGAGATGAAGTCGCGCGTCATCGATGCGCTGCACAAGCTTTCGCGCAGCGGCGATCCGCGGGCACCGCAGGCGGCTGACGCGCTGCGGCGGATGCTGCACGACTACGGCTGCTTCTCCGTAAGCACCATCGACAAATTCTTCCAGACGGTGATGCGGGCCTTCGCCCGCGAGATCGGACAGTATGCCTCCTACCGCGTGGAAATCGACGACGATGCCGTGCTCGCGCAGGTCGTGGACCGGATGCTCGATTCGATTGCCGAGCCGGAAGGAGCGCTGCTCCTCCGCTGGCTCAAGGAGTACTCCATCGACCTGGTGGAACAGGGCAAGAGTTGGAATATAGCCGCGCCCCTCAAGGATATGGCGGAGAACTTTCTCGACGAATCGTTCCTGCTCAAGATGCGCCACGTCTCGCACATCCTCGCCGACAAAGAGCGGATTGGCGCTTTTCGCAAGAAACTGGGCGGCATGATCGACGACTTCGAGCAGGAAGCCCGCCGCATTGCGGCCGATGCCCTCGCGCTGATGGGGCGGCACGGGATGACGCCGGACGATTTCAAAAACAAAAGCAAGGGGCCGATGCGCGTTTTCGGCAAATGGGCCGCCGGCAATTTCGAGGCCCCAAAAGCCGAACCGCTCCGGAGGGCGTTCGACAATTTCCCCGAACGGGACGCCCTTTCCACCCTGGTGGAGGCCGCCATCGCCCATTACGAACAGCAGCATATCCTCTGGAGCAGTGCCAAAATCATCCGGAACAACCTGCACCGGCTGGGCATCTATGCCGACGTCCACCGTCATCTGCAGGCATACTTGCAGGAAAACAACGTAGTGCTGCTCAAGCAGTCCACCGACCTGCTGAGCCGCATCATCGCCGACGACGACACGCCGTTCGTCTATGAAAAGATCGGCAACCGCTACGACCACCTGCTGCTCGACGAGGCGCAGGACACCTCCGTCCTGCAATGGAACAACTTCCGGCCGCTGTTCGCCAACAGCGTGGCCCAGGGAAGCCGCAACCTGGTGGTGGGCGACATCAAACAGTCGATCTACCGCTGGCGCGGCTCCGACTGGCGGCTGATGAGCGAATATCTGTACCGCGACCTGGGCCGCGCCGCTATCCACGACGAGACGCTTGCCGAAAACTGGCGCAGCGGCGCGGCCGTGGTGGAATTCAACAACACTGTTTTCTCCGGCGTAGGACCTCTCCTGGAAGCGGAACAGCCTGGAATCGGCCGGGAAATCGACCAAATCTATGCGGATTGCCGACAGCGCATTCCCGAAGCACACGCCGGCAATCCGGCAGGCTTCGTTCGGCTGACCTTCCTTCCCACGGACGGCAGCGGCAGCGAGGAAGACACCGGCTGGGAGGAGGCGGCACTCGAGCGGATGGTCGGAGACATCGCCGCACTCCGCTCGGAAGGCTATGCCTACAAGGACATCACGGTGCTGGTGCGCAAGAACACCCAGGGCGCCCGGGTGGCGGAGCATCTGATGGGCCAGGACATCAATGTCCTGACGGAAGACTCGCTGCAGATTGGTTCCTCCCCCTGCATCGGCCGCCTGATGGCCCTGCTTTCCTGCCAGGTCGATCCCGACGATCCCGTGAACCGGCTGATGGCCGGGCAGATCGGAGTCGAAGTCTCGGCGATGGAAAGCGGGTCGCTGTACGAGACCTGCGAACGGCTGCTCGAGAACCCCGCCCTTTCCCCCACGGAAGCCGACCTGCCCTTCGTCCACGCCTTCCTCGACGCCGTCCTGGCCTGGCAGGAGAAATACGGTTCGTCGCTGCGCGGTTTCGTCAAATGGTGGGACGAGGCAGGCTACAAGAAAGCCATCTGCGCCCCCGACGGCCAGGACGCCGTCCGCATCATGACCATCCACAAGGCCAAAGGACTGAGTCTCGACGCCGTGATCATCCCCTTCGTCGACGAAAGCTTCGTTCCGAAGATTATCCCGACGATCTGGTGCGAGACCTCCGGGCCTTTCGCCGAGCTGGGCCTGATTCCGCTCAAGGCCGCCAACAACCTGGCAGAGACCTGTTTTGCCGCTGATCTGCTTCAGGAGCGCATCTACGAAGCGATCGATGTGGTCAACAACTGGTACGTCGCCTTCACGCGGGCCCGCAGCCGCCTGCTGCTCTATGCACCGCAGCCCAAGAAGCCGCACGACTACAAATTGGGAAACATCGCTGATGCGTTGTACCGCATCTTCAGCGCTTCGCTCGACGAAGGTCTCAGTTATGAAACGGGCAGCCGGGACCAGTTCATCCGGGAGGAAACTTCATCCACGCTGGTCGACGATCCGCAGCCGGCCTTCGCCCGCGTGGCGATGACCGACGACCGGCTGAAACTGTCGTTGCACGGCGAAGAGTATTTCGCCGCCGGGGCGAGCGCCCGGCAGCAGGGTATCACGCAGCATCTGGCACTGTCCGGCGTAACTGTCGATCGGGAGCTGGAAGCACGCAGCGGCGGCCGCCATTGGTTCGACGGCACCTACAGGGTGATGAACGAAGCTTCGATCGTTACGGGAGATGGTGAAATCTACCGCCCGGACCGCGTGCTCATCGCCCCCGACGCCTCCCGCGTCATCGTCATCGACTATAAATTCGGCCAGATGCGCGGTTCACACAAATCCCAGGTCCGCCACTATGTGGACCTGATGCGCCAGATGGGCTACCCCACCGTCGAAGGCTGGCTCTGGTACGTCTCCGCCGGCGAAGTCGTGCGGGTGTAGAAACCCCTCGCCCGCCCCGCTTCCGTGACCATAGGACAGGATTAAAGCGGCTTCTGTGAGAGCGTCTTTTCGTTATTGTTTTTCGTAACCCGGACGGAGTCGACCGACATACAAGTATAGGCGGCGATTTCCTCGTCGGTGTAGCCGAACTGGGATAACAGGAACACGGTCTTGGAGCGGGCGCCTGTCAGGCTTGAAACGCCCTCGCGCAAATTGCGTGGCAATGAATTCAGATTGCTCTCAATAGCTTCTGACAGATTGTTGCTGAAGCCGGTCCGGAGATTCTTGGTAATATCCTTGATATTGTTTTGAAGCGACTCAACCGTCCTTGACCTGGGCTTATCCTTAAGTGAGTTCAATAGCGAAAGTGTGTTTTGGTGCGTTTTAGCCGCTGCCTGGATCAAACTCCGGGACACCTTCTCCGTTGCCAATTGTTTTTTCTTAATATGAAGGAATCCGGCGAGAGAGGCCGCGAGAATAACACAACTGGCAAGAAGGGCCATCAGAAGGTTTCTGTTATTTCTGATCCGGTCCAATGAAGCCTGCCGGGCCATCATATCGTATTGCTTTTCCAATTCCAGAATGCGCTTTTCTGTTTTTCGATCCAAATAATCCCTAAGAGTTGCATAAGCCAACTTAGCGTAATGTAATGCGGAATCAGGTTTTCCAAGTTGCTCGTAATCATCAGAGAGATGCTTATAATACAAATGTATCGACAACGAATCGCTTTGACGGCGATTGGAAAACGAAAGCTTTTCATAGATAATAGCACTATCTATTGGCCCTTTCTTCCGATAAATATCGGCTAACATATTTTGCTTTGCCCCAACATTATTCTTATCTGGCCGCCACCTTTGACAGTATATATATGCACTATCCAAATCCATCTCACTGTGCAGATAATATAGGGCTTTTGCATTATTAACTACCTCAAGTTGAATGTCAGGATTGGCCGAAAGCGTGCTATCCAAACTATCAAGCACAATTCGAGCATTGGCAAAATCTCTTTTCTTATTCAGACAAGAAAGTAAATCACAGTAATCGTAAACCAAGTTCTTGGCATTACCATTCTTCCTTTCAAGATTGACTGCTTTTTCATAATACTGGGCGGCCTCCGTATAATTGGCTGTATGGTAATCGTTTATTCGTCCCAAATAGGCACATGTCAGCGCCGCCAAACGATCATCCTCAATTCTTGCTTGATCCAGAATCTGCAGTGACTTTTTCATCATCCTGCAAGCAGTTGTATCATCCGAAGCAAGCAGGTAAAGCACAAGACCGTTGTAAAACAAAGAACGAGCAGTAAGATGCGGATTCTTCCCATTGCTTTCAAACCAGCGACGAGAGTCATCAATAAGCGAATCCGAGGAAAAGGCTATCCGGTTTTTGTGTTGCGCAATTGTTTGAAGTAGTTCAAAATATGCCTTCTCAAAACCATCCATCGAAGGCCGCATAGCTTGCAATGACAAAAGAGAGTCAAGTCCAGCACTTGGGTTCTCCATGATTAAATTATCAATTTCCTGAAGGCGCGTACTGGTAGACTGACGAGTTCCGCAACCGGAAAAGAGAAGAATGGAACATAAAAAGGCCCAAACGATTTGCATATAACGATGAGGTAACATATTACAAAATTGGGATAAATATGGTTTTTCTCTATCATTTTTCTCCATTTTCAAGTATATACACACTTAATCACCTATTCTACAATAAATTAGCTTTTATGGTTTTCAGCAGGATCTGCAGACCGTCACCTGCCTCGAAGAAAGGTTCAACCTAGTTCCCGGGCAGAAAACCAACCGCAAAAGAACGCTTATAATCAACACTTTGCGCTAAAAAAACACGAAAATACAATCTATGCTTATGAAGTGTTATACACTATGGTACAAATCGTATTAACTTCGCAGCGGGACTCAACATTTTGGTTGTGTTCTGCATCTATCCCATGTATTTGTCATTTCAATTTCCGGCTATGAAAAAACACCTTCATTTTTTGTTATTTCTACCTTTGCTGGCAATCTTGTTACCAGGCCTGTCTTCGTGTGAAGGCTTATCCAACGATAAAGACTCTTATGATGGGATAGCCTTAACGAAGAGTGAAGAGGCCGTTCGAGACCAATCGAACGATTTTTCCTTAAAATTGGTTGGACAGTTGACCGCCTCCGGGACAGATAATGTTTTCGTGTCGCCAATGGGCGTTGTAATGCTCAATCTCATGCTGGCCAACGGAGCAGAAGGTGAAACCTATAATCAGATCGCCAGGACAATGGGCATGGACCAGCTTTCCAAAGATGAAATAAATGCCTATTACAAGATGATGTACAAGGCCTTATCACGTGCCGACAAGAAAGTGTCTTACTCTCTTGCGAATTCCATTTGGATGAAGCAGGCTCTCGACATAAAAAGCAGTTATAAGAACGTTCTAAAAAGCATCTATTCCGCAGAAACATACTCCGTTGATTTTTCCAAGACAGCGACTTTAGATCAAATCAACCACTGGAGCAACACCAAGACTTTCGGGATGGTTCCCAGAATCCTCGACCACCTGAACAGCGGAACAGTTTTGATGCTAGCCAATGCCATTTACTTTAAAGGCGATTGGATGATACCGTTCAAAAAGGAATCAAACGTATCCGGAACCTTCAATTGCCTGGATGGCTCAAAGCAGAGTACAACGTATATGTGCCAGACGACAAGAGAATTGAAAGGCTATGTAGACGAAGAGGTTTGCGTCATCCGAATGCCCTATGGAAACGGGGCGTTTTATATGGAAGCCATCCTTCCTGCGACAAATGATTTTGCCGGTTTTGTCAATAGTCTCAACAAAGAGAGACTTGTAAAGTGGGGAAACGACAACACAGAAGCCATCGATTTGCAATTCCCCAAATTGGATATTGGATATGATACCGGTGAACGTTTATTGACAGAAGTTTTGATGAATCTGGGGATGATTCTTCCCTTTTCCAATGCTGCTGATTTTTCGGGAATATCTACCAGTCCGCTTTATGTTGATATGATGCGACAAAAAGCAAAAATCCTGGTCGATGAGACTGGAACCACTGCAGCCGCAACGGGATTGACAGCTCTGCGTTTAGCCTCTTTTGAAGAGCCTGTCATCACACAGATGCATTTCGATCATCCCTTCGTATATATGATCCGGGAAAGCAGCACAGGGGCAATCCTGTTTATGGGATCGAAAGTGAAATAGACCTTACGCGAAATAAAACTTTATGAAAAAACACCTTCATTTTTTGTTATTGATTCCTTTTCTCATTGTCTCTTGCGAATCGTTCCGGACGCTGGAGGTGGATAAAGAGAATATGGAAATCAAGTCAGATGAGACTACCGCAACCTTCCATATCACAACGGGCGGATCCTGGTCGATCAAGGCAGACTCCCCGTCCAGCGCGACGCCTTTCTGGACGATTACACCCGACCACGGACGCGGAGAGACCGAGGTTCAAGTGACGTTCGAGCCCAATATCACAACCAAACACCGGACACTGGCATTACACATAAAGGGTATTGCTGAAGAGAAAACGCTGACCCTTCTTCAACTTGCCCCCATGCCCTATGTGGAGGGAGACTGCAAGATCATGGAACCAGATGACTACGGGAAGGTACCGGTGGACGGCGGAATCGTGCAGCTCAGCGGAGCGCGTGTAGGCTACATCACCGTCCGCTGCGAACAGGAAGACATCACTTTCGACAAGACCACCGTTCATACGGTCCCGTTCTATGACTTCAGGGCTACTGTTCCGGCTTGCCCGAACCCTGAAGGCCGGACATTGGAATTCTTCGTCACGGTTTCAACGGAAAGCGGCGAAACCACAATTCCTTATTCCATCAAACAGTCGGGAACCAATTAATCAGCCTAGGAAATATTCGAATAGTCTTTATAGGTCGTATCGAGCCGGAGGACGCGGAGCTGCGCATCGAGCAGCCGGTTCTTCGGCTCTTTCAATAGCGGGTCTTCGGCAAGGATGCGCTCGCCCAGTTCGCGGGCCTCGACCAGCGCCGGTGAATCTTTCGCCAGGTCGGCGATGTGCAGGTCGAAGGCCAGGCCGCTCTGGCGCGTCCCTTCGAAATCGCCGGGACCGCGCATCCGCAGGTCGGCTTCCGCCAATTCGAACCCGTCGCTCGTGGCGCACATCAGCTCGATGCGCTGCCGCGACTCGGTGCTGAGCTTAAAGCCCGTCATCAGGATGCAGTAAGACTTCTCGGCGCCGCGACCCACGCGGCCGCGCAGCTGGTGCAGCTGTGAGAGACCGAAGCGCTCGGCGCTCTCGATGACCATCACCGAGGCATTGGGCACATCGACACCCACCTCGATGACCGAAGTGGCCACCAGGATGTTCGCCTTTCCGCGGGCGAACAGATCCATATCGAACGCCTTGTTCTCAGCCTTCTGCTTGCCGTGTACTACGGCCGTCACGTATTTCGGAGCAGGAAAAGCCTCGGTAATGTGCAGATAGCCCTCCTCCAGGTTTTTGTAGTCCATCTTCTCCGACTCCTTGATGAGCGGATACACCACGAAGATCTGACGGCCCAGCGCAATTTGCTGCCGCATGAAATTGTAGAGGTCGCCGCGACGGTTTTCCGTCCAGTGGACCGTCTCGATGGGCTTGCGGCCGGGCGGCAGTTCGTCGAGCACCGACACGTCGAGGTCGCCGTAGAGCGTCATTGCCAGCGTACGGGGAATCGGCGTGGCCGTCATCACCAGTACGTGCGGCGCCACAGCCGATTTCGACCAGAGGCGCGAACGCTGCTCCACACCGAAGCGGTGCTGCTCGTCGATGACAGCCAGGGCCAGATTCCTGAACTGCACCGTATCTTCGATCAGGGCGTGCGTACCGACGATGATCTGGAGCGATCCGTCGAGCAGGCCGCGATGGATCACGTCGCGTTCCTTCTGCTTCGTGTTGCCCGTCAGAAGGGCGATCGTGGCTCCTGAAGGAGCCAGGAACTTCCGGATACTGTGGTAGTGCTGATTGGCCAGCACCTCGGTGGGTGCCATCACGCAGGCCTGGTAGCCATTGTCGAGGGCGATCATTGCCGCGAGCACCGCCACCAGCGTCTTGCCGCTGCCCACGTCGCCCTGCAGCAGGCGGTTCATCTGCTTGCCGCTCGCCACATCCGCCCGGATTTCCTTGAGCACGCGCTTCTGCGCGCCGGTAAGCGGGAAGGGCAGCGCTTCGTAGGTCTTGTTGAAATAATCGCCGATACGGCGGAACACCACGCCGCTGTCGGCCCGCATCCGGATGCTCTTCTGCCGCAGCAGCGACAGCTCCAGATAAAACAGCTCCTCGAATTTGAGGCGGCGCTGTGCCCGCGTAAGTGCCTGCACGGAAGTGGGAAAGTGGATGTTCTGCAGGGCGAAGTCCAGCGGCGCCAGGTGCTTCTGCTCGCGGATGTACGCGGGCAGCGTCTCCTCCAGCGTTTCAATCACCCGCTCGAGCAGCGTGGCGACCATCTTTTCGAAAAACTTGTTCGTAATGCCGGCATTGCGCAGCTTCTCCGTGCTGGAGTACACGCCCATCATCACGCCGGTCTGCGAGAGTTTCTCTTCCGTGGCCGGGTCCACTTCTGGATGTACGAGATTCCAACTCTGGCCGAAGACGGAAGGCTTGCCGAAAATAATATACTCGGGGCCCACTTTGAGCTTCTCCTCCATCCACTTGAGTCCCTTGAAGAACACCAGGTCGATGGATCCCGTCCCGTCGCTAAAGCGCGCGACCAGGCGCTGTGCGCGCCCCTCTCCCACCTTCTCGACACGCGTGATATGGCCGCGCAACTGGATCCAGGCCGTCGAGGAATCGATCTCCCGTACGCTGTAGAAACGGGAACGGTCGATGTAGCGGAACGGAAAGGTGTAAAGCAGGTCGCGGAACGTATGGATTCCCAGCTCCTTGCCCAACAACTCCGCCCGTTTCGGCCCTACGCCCGGCAGATATTTGATATCGCTGTCCAGCAATTGTGGCATACACAAATATATAAAAAATTCGTATCTTGCGGAAAAATTGAACGGATATGAGAGACAAGATCGTAGTAGGCATTACACAAGGTGATACCAACGGAATTGGATATGAAGTCATTATCAAGTCGCTGGCCGATGCGCGCATTCTCGAGAACTGCGTCATCGTGCTCTACGGCTCCTCACGCTTCTTCGGGATATACCGTAAATTCCTGCCGGAAATCGACCAGATCGCGACCAACGTGATCAACGCGGCGGAAGATGCGCGGGCCAAGCGCGTCAACATCATCAACGCCGTGCCCGAGAGTATGTCGATGGAGATCGGCCAGCCCACGCCCGACGGAGCGAAGGCCGCCATCCTGGCCCTGAAGGCCGCCGTGGCCGACGCCAAGCGCGGGGCCATCGACGCCATCGTCACCGCTCCGTTCAACAAACACACCGTAGCGGAACTGGGCTTCGGTTTTCCCGGCCATACGGAATACCTGATTCACGAATTCGGAAAGGAAGACGGCCTGATGTTCCTCTGCTCCGAAAACCTGCGCGTAGGCGTGGTCACCAACCACCTCCCGCTGGCGAAGGTCAGCGCCGCCATCACCGTGGAGACCATTATGAGCAAGCTCCGCCTGATGAACGAATCGCTCAAGCGCGATTTCGGAATGATGAAGCCAAAGATCGCCGTGATGGGCCTCAACCCCCACGCCGGCGACGGAGGCTCGCTCGGCACCGAGGAAATCGATACCATCATCCCGGCCATCAAACAGGCCGCCAAGGAGAAGATCCTGGCCTTCGGCCCCTATTCCCCCGACGGATTCTTCAGCACCCATATGCAGAGCCAGTTCGACGCCGTGCTGGCGATGTATCACGACCAGGGACTCATCCCGTTCAAAGCACTGGCTTTCGACAGCGGCGTGAACTTCACCGCCGGACTGCCGATCGTCCGGACTTCGCCCGACCACGGTACGGGCTACGACATCGCAGGCAAGAACAAGGCTTACTCCGGGCCGATGACACGGGCCATCTATGCTGCCATCGACTTGAGCAACAACCGGCGCCGCTACGATGCGATGAACGCCAATCCGCTCGAAATCAAGCGTTTCGAAGGTCCCCGTTACGAAAAGACCATCCTGCCCGAATAATAGTGAACCGTCCCCCGATCCAAATCTATACAGACGGCGCTTGCAGCGGCAATCCCGGACCGGGCGGCTTCGCCACGATCCTGCGTTGCGGCAGTTATGAAAAGGTCATTTCGGCCGGCTACGCCACGACGACCAACAACCGGATGGAACTGTTGGCCGTCATTACCGGCCTTGAGGCCATCCGCTGGGAACGTGCCGACGTGACCGTCTGGAGCGATTCCTCCTACGTGGTGGACGCTGTCGAAAAGAGCTGGGTGTTCAGTTGGGAGCAGAAGGGCTTTGCCAAGAAGGCCAATCCCGACCTGTGGACCCGCTTCCTGGCCGCCTACCGCCGCCATAACGTGCGCTTCGTCTGGATCCGGGGCCACAACGGACACCCTGAAAATGAACGCTGCGACCGTCTCGCGGTCGCAGCGTCACAGGGTCCGGATCTTCTAGTCGACGTCGGCTACACGCAGGAAGCGTAGCGCTTTCAGCATCCAGCGCGGCAGGGGCTTGTGGTCGTCGCGCTTGCGGAAATCGAGATAGATCCCCCATTTTTTCATCACCGGAATCCGGAACGTTTCGACGAACTCGATAAGCGTTCCGTCGGGGTCTTCGATATAGGTGAAGTGGCCGTCGGCATCGCCCATCTCGAAATCGACGCCGCTGTCGCAGACAAACGGGTGGCCGGCAGCCTTGCAGTCGGCCTCGACGGCGGCCATATTGCGTACATCGAAGCAGATCTGGATATAGCCGGGATCGCCCCAGTAGCGGTTCTCATATAGTTTGACCACCGGCTCGTCGAGGGCCTGGACCAGTTCCAGGTGCGAAGGACCCATCAGGCTGGAGAGCGGTCCGTCGAAGGGCTTGGAGCGCTCCAGCATCACGCGGCGGACCTTCCGTTCGCCGCCGGGCAGGCCCTGCATATCGTCGAACACGGCCGTCTCATCGGCGCGGACCACGTCGAAGCCGAGCACCTTGCCGTAGAACTCGATGGAGCGGTCCATATCGCTGACGCCCAGCACGGCGCCATTGGTACCGCCGGTCGTGCAGGTCTTCGATTTGGCAAAGACAAAGCCGTCCTGCTCGATTTCGTAGATATTGTTCCAGGGATCGAGCACATAGAAATGCAGGAGACCGGCAAACGAAGGGCAAGGTTTCGAGAGCAGGCGCAGGCCTTCCTTCGCAAAGAAATCGTAGGTGGCCTGGACGTCGCGGCTCTTGATCTTGGCGATGAAGATGCCCAGATCGCCCAGCCGGGGCTGCTGCGCCGGGTAGTTCAGTTCGCGGCCGCGGGGCTCCCAGATTTCCAGGCCGCCGCCGCCCTGGAGGTTGATGGCGAGAATGGCGTAGCGGGGCTGGGGCTTACCGCCGGTATAGGGCAGCATCCGTTCGGCCACGCCCACGGCATCCACCACGGGAATGTCGATCCCGAAATACTTCCGATACCATTTCCACGAAATTTTGGCATCCTTAACGCCCACGCCCACCTGCTGCAGGCCGCAAATGACTTTCTCTTTCATGACTTCTCAGACTGATTATTCACACAAATATAGTGTTTTTTCCGTCATCACGGCATTCCGGCAACCCGGCAGCCCGGCATTCCGCCCCCCACTGGGCCCTGGTGCCTGGCCGCGGCCGTTCTTCCGTGATCCGACGGGGCGTTACCTGCCACTACCCGGTCGGCGGTGAGCGAGACAGCGTCTTTCGCTCACCCGATTTCGGCAATCCGAGGCCGCAGACTTGTGAATCCTGTTTTTTTTGACGATATTAGCAATTCAGTTTAAAAGCCCGTGACGAAACGTTTGGACAAAGACGAAGCCCTGTCGCTCTATCGCGACGCGCCGCTCGACGAACTCTGCGGACAAGCGCAGGCTGCCCGCTATGCGCACGTCCCCGAGCAACGCGTCAGCTATCAGATCGACCGCAACGTCAACTATACCAACGTCTGTCTTTCCGGTTGCAAGTTCTGCAATTTTCACTGCCGGCCTGATGAGCCGGAGAAGGCGTATACGCTGACGTTCGAAGATTATCTTCCGAAAATCGCCGAACTGAAAGCACTCGGCGGCGACCAGCTCCTGCTGCAGGGCGGTCTGCATCCCCGCTACGGCATCGAATGGTATGAGACTCTCTTCCGGCAGTTGAAAGAAGCCGAACCTTCACTACGACTCAACGCGCTCGGTCCGCCGGAGATTGCGCACATTGCCCGCATCAGCCGGCTTTCGTACCGCGAAGTTCTGCAGCGCCTGCGGGTGGCCGGGCTCGACACGCTGCCCGGCGCCGGTGCCGAAATCCTTTCCGACCGTGTCCGCCGATTCCTGTCGCCGGCCAAACCTACGGCCCGGCAGTGGCTCGACGTGATGCGGGATGCGCACGCACTTGGCCTGAGCACGACAGCGACTATGGTGTACGGACATATCGAGACGTTGGAAGAGCGCATCGACCATCTGCTGCAACTGCGGGCATTGCAGGACGAGCGTCCTGCCGGGACGCCGGGCTTCCGTGCCTTCATCTGCTGGCCGATGCAACTCAGCGGCACCGAACTTCAGCGGCTGGCCGACGCCGGCCGGCTCCCCGACGGAATCGCCCTTCCGGGCGAACCCCGCCGCTGGACGCCCGACGAAGAATTCCTCCGTACGGTAGCCATCGCCCGGCTGGTACTCGACAATATCGATCACATCCAAGCCTCCTGGCTGACCGTCGGTCTTCCCACCGGACTGCGGGCTTTACACGCCGGAGCCGATGATATGGGTTCCATAATGATCGAGGAGAATGTCGTTTCCGCCGCCGGGAGCCGACAAACGCTTGGCGGCGCAGCCCTCGGCGCATCCGAAGGAGAGCTAAACCTTCGCACCGCCATTGCCGCCACCGGCTTTAAGCCCTGGCTCCGCGACCAGCAGTACATCGCCCGATAGCGCGGGCCAGCGTCGGCAACGCCCGATAGCGCATTATCCGTCTCCCCCCCCGCAGCAGCAACCTCACATAGCGCCCCCCCTACGAAACCCGCCCCGCTGAGCCCGCTCAACCACCGCCAGAAGACCCTCAGACGCCAACTCGGCGGGCTCACGGCAGCAAATCACGGGTGTGAGCCCAGGCAGATGGCGGCAGAGGGCCTGGGACGAGGGAGCCGCGGCGAACTTCGCTGGGCTAAGGCGCTTTTCGCCCGGCTGGGACTGCGGGGAGCTGTAGAGGGGCTCCCCTTGCCCGCCGAGGGAAAGCGAGCAGCGGACGATCAACACGAAATGTCGCGAACCCGAGGAGTCATAATGATCCGCGCCCCAATAGTTCGACACGGAAACCATTGGGGCACAGAGCGGAGCCAGAGCGGAGCTGGAAGGGGACTACAACTTGAAGGAATCCTTCAGTTGGGTAGTCTTGTTCATCACCAGGTGGTCGGTCGTCGAGTCGGGGTCTTTCTTGAAGTAGCCGACTCGCTCGAACTGGACCGCCAGGTCGCCCGGATCGTCGAGGAGGGCAGGCTCTGCCCAGCCGGTGCGGACGATCAGGCTGTCGGGATTGAGGAAATCCTTGTAATCCTTGTCGCAAGGAACCTGCGACATATCTTCCAGCGTGAAGAGACGGTCGTAGAGACGGCACTCGATCTCCTTGGCGAAGGCGGTCGAAACCCAGTGGATGGTGCCCTTGACGGAACGCCACTGCCCGGAGGCCGGGTGCGTGGAAGGATCGTAGGTGCACTTGAGCTCCACCACCTTGCCGGAGGCGTCTTTTACCACTTCCTCACACTTGATGATGTAGGTGTATTTCAGACGGACCTCGCCGCCCGGACGCAAACGGAAATACTTCTTGGGCGCATCTTCCATAAAGTCGGCCCGGTCGATCAGCAGCTCTCCCGTAAACGGGACGCGGCGCTTCGGTCCGTCGGGCGCAGCCGGATTGAGCGGCGCTTCGAACCATTCCACGCGCCCCGGCTCCCAGTTGGTGAGGGTGACCTTGATCGGATCGTCGGAGACCACCATATAGCGGTTGCTGCGCTCGTTCAGGTCCTGACGCACACAGTATTCCAGCAGGCCGATGTCCATCAGCTGGTCGCGCTTCGAGACACCGATCTTCTCGCAGAACATCTTCAGGGCTTCGGGCGTATAGCCGCGACGGCGCACACCGCACAGGGTCGGCATCCGGGGATCGTCCCAGCCCGAAACATAGCCCTTCTCCACCAGTTCCAGCAGTTTGCGCTTGCTCATCAGCGTATAGGTGAGATTGAGGCGCGCGAACTCGTACTGATGGGACGGGTAGATACCCAGCGTCTCGATGAACCAGTCGTAGAGCGGGCGGTGGATGTCGAACTCCAGCGTACAGATGGAGTGCGTGATATGTTCGATCGAGTCGCACTGGCCGTGGGTGTAGTCGTACATCGGGTAGATGCACCATTTGTCGCCGGTGCGGTGATGATGCGCATGCTTGATGCGGTAGAGGATCGGGTCGCGGAACATCATATTGGGATGCGCCATGTCGATCTTGGCCCGGAGCACCTTGGCGCCGTCGGGGTATTTGCCGGCTTTCATCTCGCGGAAGAGGCGGAGGTTCTCCTCGACGGAGCGGTTGCGCCAGGGCGAATCCGTGCCCGGCGTCTCGACGGTGCCGCGGGAGGCGCGCATCTCTTCGAGGGTCTGGTCGTCGACGTAGGCAAGGCCGCGCTGGATGAGCTGTTCGGCCCATTCGTAGAGCTGGTCGAAATAGTCGGAGGCATAACGCTCCTCAGCCCACTGGAAGCCGAGCCACTTGATGTCTTCCTTGATGGCGTCGACATATTCCACGTCTTCTTTGGTAGGGTTGGTGTCGTCGTAGCGGAGGTTGGTCTTGCCGCCGTACTTCAGGGCAAGGCCGAAGTTGATGCACAGGCTCTTGGCGTGACCCAGGTGCAGGTATCCGTTGGGCTCCGGCGGGAAACGGGTGATGATGCTGTCGTATTTGCCGGCGGCCAGGTCGGCCTCGATGATTTCTTCCAGGAAATTGTTTTTCTTCTCTTCTTCCATATGCGAGCTGTTTCAAGTCACAAATATATTAAAAATTCACTATCTTTATTGCTTAAAACCGTTGTGAAATATGCTGAAATCCATGACCGGCTACGGCAAGGCCCAGTGCCTGATCGGCGCCGACAAATACCTGGTAGAAATCCGCTCCGTCAACGGCAAGACCGCTGACATCACGTTCAAGACCCAACTCATTCCCCGCGACCGGGAACCCGAACTCCGCAAATACATCGCCGAAAAGCTCAGCCGCGGCAACATTGACCTGTTCATCACGGTCGAACGCGGCGAGGGCGCGGCCGTGCGCACGATCAGCCGCCCCACCCTGCTCGCCTACTACGAGCAGCTCAACCGCGCGGTCCAGGGCACGACCCTCGCCTGCGCCGAGCCCGATGCGATGCTCTCCGCCATCATGCGCCTGCCCGACGTGCTCGAAACCGCTCCCACCGAGCTGACCGAAGACGCCTGGTCCACCCTGGAAGCGGCCATCCGCGAAGCCGTGGCCAACCTCGACGCCTTCCGCAAGCGCGAAGGCGCGAGCCTGGAGCGCGACGTCCTGGCCCAGGTCGACAAGATCGAATCCTACATCCCCGAAGTGGAACGCTACGAACGCGAACGCATCACCGACATCCGCGCCCGGCTCGACGCCCGGCTCCGCGAACTCGCCGTGCAGCCCGACGCCGGCCGCCTGGAGCAGGAAATGATTTTCTGGATCGAGAAACTCGACATCAACGAAGAAAAAGTGCGCCTCCGCCAGCACTGCCGCTACTTCCGCGAAACCGTGGAAGAAGATCCGCTGCCGGGCCGCAAACTCGGCTTCATCGCCCAGGAAATGGGCCGCGAGATCAACACCCTCGGCTCCAAGGCCAACCACGCCGAAATGCAGAAATGGGTGGTCAAGATGAAAGACGAACTCGAAAAGATCAAGGAACAATCACTCAACATCCTATAATTATGAAGAGAATCCTGACCGTGCTGGCAGCGCTGCTTCCGCTGCTGGCCTTTGCGGCAGACCGCCAGGAGGCGCGCCTGCTCCGATTCCCTGCCGTCGGCGGAGACAACATCGTCTTCAGTTACGCCGGGGACCTCTACCGCGTGGGCATCCAGGGCGGCGACGCCGTCAAACTCACGTCCCACGTCGGATACGAAGTATTCCCCCGCATCTCGCCCGACGGTAAAACCGTGGCCTTCACCGGCCAGTACGACGGCAATACCGAAGTCTACACGATTCCCGTGACCGGCGGCGAGCCCCGGCGCGTCACCTGGTCGGCGCTCGTCAGCCGCGACCTGGTGGGCGAACGCATGGGCCCCAACAACATCGTGATGTGCTGGACGCCCGACGGCAAGCAGATCGTCTACCGCAGCAAGACCCATACGTTCAGCGGCCTCCGCGGCCAGCTCTGCAAGGTCGATGCGAACGGCGGCCCCGCCGAGGAGATCCCGACCACCGAAGGCGGCTTCTGCAGCTATTCCCCCGACGGCAAGTATCTGGCCATGAACCGGATGTTCCGCGAGTTCCGCACCTGGAAATACTACCGCGGCGGCCAGGCCGACAACATCTGGATCCACCGCGTGGGCACCACCAAGATCGACCCGATCACCGACGGCGACGCCCAGGACATCTTCCCGATGTGGATCGGCAATGAGATCTACTTCCTCTCCGACCGCGACCGGACCATGAACCTCTTCGTCTTCGACACCAAGACCGAGAAGGTCCGCAAGGTCACCAACTTCACGGAATACGACTGCAAGTTCCCCTCCTACTCGCAAGACTACGTGGTCTTCGAAAACGGCGGCTACATCTACAAGTACGACGTCAAGGCCGGCAAGTGCGAGAAAGTGACCATCTACCTCGGCAATGACAACGTCTACAGCCGCCCCGAATACAAGAACGTGGCCGACAAGATGTTCTCCTACGACCTTTCGCCCGACGGCGAACGCGTGCTGATCATCGCCCGCGGCGACCTCTTCTCCCTCCCCGCCAAGCACGGTCCGGTGCGCAACGTGACCCAGTCCTCCGGCGCCCACGAGCGTGAAGGCCGCTGGTCGCCCGACGGCAAGCACATCGCCTACTTCTCCGACAAAGACGGTGAGTATCAGGTCTATGTGGCTCCCGCCAACGATATGGAGAACGCCAAAGCCGTGACGCATTTCAAGGAAGGCTATCCGAGCAACCTGCAGTGGTCGCCCGACGGCAATACGCTCTACTTCTCGACCCTGAAACGGGAAGTCTGGAGCGTCGACATCACCACCGGCCAGAGCAAGGCCGTCCTCGGCGGCCAGGCCGGCTCGCCGCGCGGCTTCACGCTTTCGGCCGACGGCAGCTGGGCCGCCTACACGATGGACCTCGACAACGACGTTTCCGCCATCTTCCTCTACAACGTGGCCGACGGCAAATCCTATCAGGTGACCGACAAATGGTACTCCGCCTCCAGCCCGGTCTTCTCGACCGACGGCAAGTACCTGTTCTTCACTTCTTCGCGAGATTTCCGCTCTCAGTATTCCCGCGTGGAATGGAACGCCTCGTACAACATCAACGACTATGTCTTCGTCCTCCCGCTGGCCAAAGACACCCCGGACCCGACGGCCCTGGGCAGCGACGAGTACGGCGTGAAACCGGCGAAGCCGGAAGGCAAGCCCGGTGAAAAGCCGGCCGCCGGCAAACCGGCCGCCGACAAGGCCGCGACGAAAGTCGACCTCGAAGGAATCGGCCAGCGCGCCAGCGTCCTGCCGCTGCCGGCAGGCCACTACCGCCTGATCCTGGCCGAAGGCGACAAACTGTATTATAGCAGCTTCGGCGGTATGATGCCGGGCATGGGCGGCGGCCAGCGCGGCGGCGCAGCGGCAGCGGTCAAGGTCCTCGACCTCAAGACCCTGAAGTCTACCGACGGTCCGAAGAACATGCCGATGGCCTTCACGCCCGACCATAAGAAATGCCTCGTCCGCGACGGCGGCAAACTCTACGTCACCGGCTTCGGCGGCGGCCGTCTCGACGAAGCGGTCCCGACCACCGAAATGGATATGCTCATCGACCACCAGGCCGAATGGAAACAGATCTACGACGAAAGCTGGCGCGTGACCCGCGACAACTTCTACGTGGAGAACATGCACGGCCTCGACTGGAACAAGATCCACGACAAATACGCCGTGATGCTCCCCTATGTCAAGCACCGCCACGACCTGACCTACCTCATCGGCGAGATGATCGGCGAACTGAACGTCGGCCACGCCTACATCACCTCCGGCGAAGTGCCTGAAGTTCCGCGCGTGGCCACCGGCCTGCTGGGTGGCAAATTCAGCCGCGACAAGTCCGGCGCCTTCCGCATCGACCACATCTACAAGGGCGCTTCGTGGGACAAGTCGCTCGTCTCCCCGCTCGACGGCCCCGGCGTGAACGCCAAGGTCGGCGAATTCATCACCAAGGTGAACGGCACCCCGGCATCCGAACTGAAAGACGTCTACCAGGCCCTCGTAGGCAAGGTGGGCAAGACGGTCTCGCTGGAAATCGCCGAAACGGCCGCCGGCCGGAACGCCCGCACGGTCTATGTGAAACCGGTCGCCAGCGAAAGCCAGCTCGCCTATTACGAATGGGTACAGAAGAACATCGAGAAGGTGGACAAGGCCTCGAACGGTGAAATCGGTTACATCCACATCCCCGATATGAGCACCGAAGGCCTCGATATGTTCACCAAGCTCTTCTACGCGCAGCTCGACAAGAAGGCCCTGATTATTGACGACCGTATGAACGGCGGCGGAAACGTCTCCCCGATGATCCTCGAGCGCCTGCAGCGTGAGGTCTACCGGATGACCATGTCGCGCAACGGCGGCCGCAACGAAACGGTCCCGGGCGCGGCATTCTACGGCCCGAAGGTGTGCCTCATCGACAAGTACTCCTCCTCCGACGGCGACCTCTTCCCGTACGGCTTCCGCAAGCTCGGCCTGGGCAAGCTCATCGGCAAACGGTCGTGGGGCGGCATCGTGGGCATCTCCGGCTCGCGGGCCTATCTCGACGGACAGGATATGCGTACGCCGTTCTTCACCTCCTACTCCACCGAAGGCCAGTGGATCATCGAAGGCCACGGCGTGGATCCCGACATCGACATCGACATCAACCCGTTCGAGGATTACCAGGGCAAGGACGCCCAGCTCGACAAGGCCATCGAAGTCCTGAAGGGTGAAATGAAGAACTGGCAGCCGCTGCCCGGCACGCCCGCAGCTCCCGACAAGAGCCGGACCGGCCTGAAATAGGACTCAACGCCCTAACTCGTAGCGCAGGCCGAGCGAAAAGCCGAACGCATCGGGCAGAACCGATCCCCGGTCGGCATAAAGGCCATACGTCAACGTAATGTTTTTGAGCGGGACCTCTCCCAGGAAGGCCCCGCTCATTTGTTGCAGCGGAGTCTCCTCGACCGTGCCCCATTCCTTGTTCCAGGCGGTTTTTCCCGCATAGGGGCGCTTGTAAATGCCGTAATTCTGGCTGTAGGTGAGCATCAGTTTGTAGGGCATCTTCTTGAACAGGCGGCCCGAGACGCCCAGATGGTGCGCCCGCACGCGGTTGTTCTCGACGCCCAGCACCACCTCCTTCCCATTCCAGGTTCCCTTGCGGGTCCCGGCCGGGAAAAAGAGCGGATTGCCGATCGGACGGCCGTAATAGGTCCAGCCCGACCGGTATTCGTCGTTGTTGAAATAATTGTCGCCGCCGCCGATGATGTAGTTCCCGGAATGATTCGAGGGCATCGGATTGAACGGGCCGGACTGCCAGCGGGTGTATTGGAACTCATAGACGACGTCGGACACCCAGCGGTCCTTCCGGTCGAAACTGAACCCAAGCGTATTGACGCCGTCGGGGAAGTTCTGGAAAGCCAGCCCCGAGCCATCGCTGTAGGGAATGTCGTGCTGGAGGACCGTCCGCCACCCTTCGCCGTGCCAGCTCAGCCGGAACAGTTCCGCGCCGCCCTGGTCGCCGATCACGTTATGCCGGTCGCTCCACGTACCGGAGTTCGACGCGCGCCGCGCCGTAATCACGCGGAGATAATTCTCGAAAGTCACCGGCATATCGGCTTTGGGGTTCTGTCCGGCCCAGATGGCATAGTGATCGATGCCGAAGTCGAAGTCGAGGCGGCTGACGGAGACCTTGACGAAGAGTTGGGTCCGATGGACCAGCGCGCCCTGCACATAACGCTTGTCGAGCGTCTTGAAATCGCCGAACGCGCCATAAAGCCATACGTGCTTTCCGGTAAACGGAACGGGCACGGGGTCGAGCCGGAGCATATAGCCCGGCATCGACCGGGCGTTGCCGCTGGCGATGAGATGGCCGCCCGTGGTCGACAGCGAGCCGAGCGTCGCCGCTGCCCCATAGAAATCGAGCGGGTCGTGGCGCATGCCCAGGTCGAGCGAAAGGGCGCGCCATTTGAGGCTGGCGTAGAGTTCGTCGACCATCAGGTTGAAGTCGGCCGTAGGGCCTTTGTCGAGATTGGCGGCCAGCGAAGCGCCCCACTTCCATTGGAAGTCTTTGGCGGGGTCGTATTGCGTTCCCGCCTGCACCAGTGCCAGCGCACCGCTGTGTTCGGGCATCAGCCCGAACTGGTTGGCGGTCATCCAGAAAGGGAGCGTGGGCCCCGTGGAGAGGGCGCCGGTCAGCAGGAGAGACAGGAGAAATTCGTTCATACGAAAAAAAGTTCCGGCCGGAAGCCGGAACTTTTAAGAATGACTAGAAAAACCTTATTTGGCAAGGGCTTTCCAGACCCAGGCTGCGAGTGCGCCACCCACCATCGGGGCGAGGATGAACACCCACACGACCTTCAGGGCTTCGCCACCGGCGAAGAGAGCCGGGCCGATGGAACGGGCCGGGTTCACGGAGGTGCCGGTGAGGTTGATGCACACCAGGTGGATGAGGATCAGAGTCAGACCGATGGCCAGGCCGGCGAGGTTGCCGGCGCCTTTCTTGGCATCGGTGGTGCCCAGCACCACAAGGACGAAGAGGAACGTGGCGATGCATTCGACGAGGAGTGCGCCGCCGACGCCGCCGGCATTGGCGACACCGTTGGTGCCGAGGCCGGCAGGATTGCCCATGGCGCCCGGAGCGCCCGTCGCCTTGACGACCAGCACGAGGACGGCACCGGCGAGGATACCGCCGATGATCTGGCCGATCCAGTAGCCGACCGCTTCTTTCCAAGGCATACGGCCCGAAAGGGCGACGCCGAAGGTAATGGCAGGATTGATGTGGCAGCCGGAGATGCCGCCGATGGTGTAGGCCATGGCCACCACGGAAAGACCGAAGGCGATGGCGGTGCCGACGACGCCGGCGGTGTCACCGCAGCCCAGCCACATGGCGGTGCCGCAACCCAGGAACGTCAGGACGAACGTTCCGATGCATTCTGCAAAGTACTTTTTCATAGGCAAATGATTTTGGTATTAGTACATTTTGCTATAAAGTTAAGCAAAAAACCGTAACGTTGTACTACATCCCCATGCCGCCGTCGACGAGGATCACCTGTCCGGAAACATAGGAAGCCAGGTCGGAAGCCAGGAAGGCGCAGACCTTGGCCACCTCGGCCGGCGTGCCGCCGCGGCGCATCGGAATCTTCGCGGTCCACTGCTGGAGCACCTCGGGGCCGAGTTGCTGGGTCATGTCGGTCAGGATGAAGCCCGGTGCGACGACGTTGGCGCGGACGCCCTTCGGGCCGAGTTCGGCCGCGATGGATTTGGCCAGGCCGATCATGCCGGCTTTGGAGGCGGAGTAGTTGCACTGGCCGGCGTTGCCGTGGACACCCACGATGGAGCTGATGTTGATGATGGAGCCGCCCCGCTGGCGGAGCATCACCGGCGAGACCGCGTGGATGAAGTTGAAGGCGCTCTTGAGGTTGACGGTGAGGACGGCGTCCCACTGGGCTTCGGTCATGCGGAGCATGAGGCCGTCTTTGGTGATTCCGGCGTTATTGACGAGGATGTCGATGCGGCCGAAGGTGTCCATGATCTGTTGGACGGTGTCGTGGGTCTGCTGGAAGTCAGCCGCGTTGGAGGCGATGGCCAGGACGCGGACGCCGAAGGTTTCGAGTTCGGTTTTGGTCTGTTGGGCAATGTCGTCGATGACCAGGTCGGTGAAGGCGATATCGGCGCCCTCTTCCGCGAATTTCAGGGCGATCTGTTTTCCGATGCCCCTCGCCGCGCCCGTGATCAGCGCGACCTTTCCTTTCAAAAGTTCCATATACTGATAATTCTTTTTTAGTCTTTCTTAATTGGACTTCTATCGGGCTTCGCTTGCTCTGGTTTTAGTCTCGCTCCCGAAAAAAAGGTCGCTCGCCTAAAACCATCGCCGCTACGCCCTACTTGCCAGTTATTCGTCTTGCCCGGCTTGACCGGGCATCTCAGCCAATAAATCATATTCGTCAGCGCCGACGATGTTGACGTCGAGGAAGTGACCGACGGGGGCGGAGGCGCGGACGAGGATTTCGCCGTCGACTTCGGGGGATTCGGTCTGGGAGCGGGCGACGAGGACGCCGTCGGAGACGCTGTCGACCAGGACGCGGGTGCGGGTGCCGACGCGGCTTCGGTTGTAGGCCAGGGAGATGCCGCTCTGGAGTTCCATCAGGCGATCGTAGCGTTCCTGTTTCACTTCGGGCGGGATTTCATCCTTGTAGTGCAGGGCGCCGTAGGTGCCTTCTTCTTCGGAATACTGGAAGGCGCCGAGGCGCTCGAAGCGCGATTCGCGGACGAAGTCGAGGAGGTCGCGGAATTCGGCTTCCCCTTCGCCGGGATGGCCCACGATGAGCGTGGTGCGGAGTACGACGCCGGGGACCAGGTCGCGCATCTTGGCGACAAGGTCGCGCGTCTGGCGCCCGTCGATGCCGCGCCGCATCATCGAAAGCACGCGGTCGGCGCTGTGCTGGAGCGGGATGTCGATGTAGGGGCAGATCTTCGGATTGTCGGCCATCAGCCGGAGCACATCCTCCGGGAAACCCGTGGGATAGCTGTAGTGCAGCCGGATCCATTCGATTCCGTCGATCTTCGCGAGCTGTTCCAGCAGGCGGGCCAGGCAGCGTTTCCCGTAACGGTCGAGCCCGTAGTAGGTCGTATCCTGGGCAATGACGATCAACTCCTTCACGCCCTGGGCGGCCAGGCCGCGCGCCTCTTCCACCAGATCTTCCAGGGGCACGCTCACGTGCGGGCCGCGGATGAGCGGGATGGCGCAGTACGAACAGGTGCGGTCGCAGCCTTCGGAGATCTTCAGATAGGCATAGTGCGAAGGCGTGGTGAGCACGCGGCGCAGGGTGTCGAACGTCAGGATGCTGTTCCATTCGTCCACCTCGGGGATCTCGGGCGGGAGTTCCGCCCGATAGCGTTGCGACAGGCAGCCGAAGACGGCCACCTTGCCCACGCGCCCCTGCTTCTTGGCCTCGACGGCCTCGAGAATCGCTTCAATCGATTCCTCCTTGGCGTCCTGGATGAAGCCGCAGGTGTTGATGATGGTCTCGTCGATCCAGCCGTCAGCGGGTTCGACGCCCTCGGGGACGAGTTCGTACCCGCGTTCCTGCAGAACGCGCAGCAGGTGCTCCGAATCGACGCGATTCTTGGAGCAGCCCATCGTCACGACGCGGACCTTTTTCACTCGGCCTTCTCCTCTTCCTTCTCTTCTTCTTTCTCTTCTTCGACAAAGTCGAGCGAAGCGTGCGTGCGGAGCACTTCGTACCAGCCGAGGATCTTCTTCATATGCGACACGTAGAAACGGTCCCCGTCATAGTTGGGGATCACCTCGTCGAAGAAGGCCTTGATGGTGCGGGAATCCGACTTCGGGTCGGGCGCGGCGCCCTGCGCGAGTTTCTCGGCCATTTTGGTCAGCACTTCGCGGAGCGAGACTTCCGCCTCGTCGGTGTAAATGGAGATATCGGCCAGGGCGCTCACTTTCGCGTTGGCGCCGAATTGCTGGCGGTGTCCCGTCTCGAGCGACTCGGCGATGATGCCGTTGCGCCCCTGGGCAATGTATGCAAACAGTCCGTGTTCTCCGGAAACGGAGAGAATTTTGGTCAAATCAGTTTTTTCCATCTTGTTTAATCTTATCCAATAGCTGTAACAGGGCCGGCAGCAGAGGCTGCCGGTCATCATTTTCCAATACGAAATCGGCGCGCGCCACCCGCTCGGCGTCGCTCCACTGCGCCGCCATACGCCGGCGCACCTGCGCTTCGGTCACGCCGTCGCGCGCGACGACGCGGGCCACGCGGACCGCTTCGGGCGCCGTGACGACCAGCACGTAGTCGTAGGTCTCCGGCGGGATCGGCTTTTCGAGCAGGATGGCCGATTCCAGGACGACCACGGGTTCGGGCCGGGCCGCACGCCAGGCGGCGAAGTCGCGCAGGACGGCCGGATGGACGAGCGCCTCGACCTGCAGGAGCAGGTCGCGGTCGCGGAAGATCCGGTCGGCCAGGGCGGCGCGGTCGAGACGGCCGGAAGCGTCGAGCACGTCCGGACCGGTCAGCCGGACCACGGCGGCCAGCAGTTCGGGGTCGCGGTCGTAGAGGGTTCTGGCGGCCTGGTCGCAATCGTAGGCGGGAGCACCCAGTTCGCGAAGCGCCCGGACAACGAAACTCTTTCCGCTGCCGATGCCGCCCGTACACAAAAGAACCTGCTGCCGCATCACTCCTCCACCTGAAGACATTCCACCAGGGCGGGCGTGATCCGCCAGGAATACACGTCGCGCCCGGTGATCAGTTTCGGGATCACCCGCGGGCTGCCGGCGCGGATAAAGTCATTGTAGTCCACCACCAGCGACAGATCGTCGGCCGTAATCCGGCCGCCGCGGGGGCGGAACGGGGCGCGGAAGGTGAATTCCACCTGAGAGGGCAGAATCATCAGACTGCGGCCCTCCGGCACGTGGATGGCCGTCACGGGCAGGGTGAGCGTCGTCTCGACATAGCGGTCGACTTCGATGTCGTAGGCCACCTGGTCGATATTGAGCCGCAGGCCCGGAACGGGCTCCAGCGTCGCGGAGCCCTGCAGATTCTTGTCGACGGCGTGGTACGAGATGCTTTGGGTACGCACCTGCGTCAAACGCTCCAGTTCCTTCACGGGCCCGTAAACGAGCACCGTATCGGGGCGTAGCCGCACCTCCCCCACCTGCATATATTGCGGGCGGAAAGTCAGGTCGAGCGAAGCGGCGACGGGGACGCGGGCGTACGACTCGCGGGTAAAGGGGAAGGTCAGCTGCTCCGTCTCGATGAAATCGATGACGAAGCGGTCGCCCAGCTGCTCGTCGAGGCGCTCCCGGAGTTCCTGGGCGCTGAGCGAAAACAGGTCGGGCTCCCCTTCCACGGGTTTGAAATGGCGCGGATCCACGTGGATTTCCAGCGGAACCGCCTGCCGGCCGGAGCCGCGCGTCTTGATCAGGTAAAACCCGCTCGCCCGGCCGCGGAGAAGCATTGTCTCGCGGGCCGTCGAGGTGGGAGAATAGCCTTCCATGTTCGTCACCACACGCACCGAACACGGCAGCGTGGCCGAATACTCCAGGGTAAACGTATGCATCGCCCACACGGCGCAGGCGATGAGCAACGAAATCAGGAAGAGCCGCAGGTCCCGCATGGACTAGGCCTGCTGGGCCTCGGAGAAGTCTTTGACGAGCGAAGCCTTGTCGACTTTGATCTTGACGTCCTTGTCGATCTCGAGCATCACCTTGTTGTCGTTGACTTCGACGATGGTGCCGTAGATGCCGCCGACGGTGACGACTTTGTCACCTTTCTTGAGGCTGTCGCGGAAGGCGTTGAGTTCTTTCTGGCGTTTCTGCTGCGGGCGGATCATAAAGAGCCACATCACCACGAAGATGAGGGCGAGCATCAGCAGCATGGTCAAGCCGCCGCCGGACTGTCCAGCCTGGCCCTGGGCTTGCAGGAGGGTCATGATAGAGAGATTCATTGTTTCGTATTTTTAAGAATTATTGTTCATAGAGGCCACGCCCCTGCTTCACGATTTCGCCTTCCCGGACTTTCTCCTGGATGATGCGGTCGAGCATGCCGTTGACGAAGATGCGGCTGTTGGGGGTGCTGTAATATTTGGCGATTTCCACGTATTCGTTGATCGTCACCTTCACGGGAATCGTGGGGAAAACCACCGCTTCGGTGATGCCCAGCACGATCAGGGCCACGTCGGTCGAAACGAGCCGCTCGGACTTCCAGTTGTCGAGGCGGGCGGAGATAAGTTCCACGTACTCGGGGTAGCGGGCGATGGCCTCGGCCAGGAGGCGCAGTGCGAAGGCCTTGTCGTCTTCCTTGAGGAAGGTGTTGGGGTGGAAGATGCGGTTCTTGCGCCGGGTCTCGGCGATGCCGGCGATGATGGTGTTCAGGGCGAAGGCCACGTCGTCGATCCATAGGAGCGACATATCTTCCAGGATGGAGAGCAGTTCCTCGTTGTCTTCGAACTCGTCTTCGAAGATGCACGAGAACAGCCGGCAGTCTTCCTCGAAGGAGTCTTCGCCGGAGGCCATATAATTGATGTAGTAGTCTTTCGTGACGATCGAATTGTAGACGCGGCGCACGAAGGGATCCCACTCGCCCCAGGTCAGACCGTGCTTCTGGCAGTAGCGGCCGAACTCGGGATCGTCGGAGAGCAGCTGTGCGAAGCGGTTGTGCACGAACTTGAGGTTAGGGTGCGCCTCCTCCTCCGTAGGGCGGAACTTCCGCATGCCGGCCGCGATCTTTTCGGCGGCCACGTCGACCAGGGAAGTGGAGATGTTGAGCAGGAAATAATAGAGGTCCTTGACCTTGTCACACGATTCGATCAGCGTCTTCTGCGCGGCAGCGGCATTGTCCGATCCGGATCCCACATAGGCGAAGAGGGTCTTGAAAGCCTTTATGCGAATCAATCTGCGGGATAGCATTGCGAATATTTCAAACAAAATTTTTACAAAGATAAGTGGTTTCGTTCAAAAATAAAATGTTAGTTCCTGATTCTTTACCCTACTGGTTAAATGAACATACAATGATAAACAGGGATCAAGGGTAACGCCCCGTCCTTTCGATAGTCTTTTGTGTATACAAGATACTTCAGCCCGACTTGCCGGGAGAATTTCAGGCAGAACTCATCCATGGATTTGTGCGCTTTGTAGCCGGATGACTTGACTTCGACAGGGCAGATCTTGAAGCCGCGAGAGAGCAGGAAGTCAATCTCGTAATTATGCTTGCCGCTGGGCGTGGGCCAGGTGTGATAGTAGAGCTTTTCTCCACGGGATCGAAGTATCTGCGCCACGACGTTTTCATAGACATACCCCAAGTCCGTCGCCAGTTTGTCGCTGAGAAGCTTCTGGTAAATGATGTTTTCTGTCACTGCGTTATCCCAGAAGGCCATTGTGACAAAGAGGCCCGTATCACCGACGTACATCTTGTACTGTTCGATGTTCCTGTGTTGTGACAGGCCTATGGACGGATCGTTGGCGTGGTAAGAAAAATTCACGGCCATGCTGTCTTCCATGTCCTGGATAAGTTCGGCCATTTCGTCCGCGTCCTGACTTCGCCCCAGCACGCTAGTCACCTGGTAGCGAGAGGCATTGCCCGTAAGTTGAGAGGGGGCGGCCATGAACAATCTTGTGGCACGGCCAGCAGGATCGAGTTTCCGGAAGTCATCGGCATACAATTCGATGATTTCACGCTTTTTTGCATCGACGTCACTCAGGTTGTGCGTGTCGAGATAGGCGTTGACGGCCTGGGGCATTCCACCCACCAGCATATAGAGCCGGAAATCACGCATCAGCTTACGGCAGACAGCATCTCCGACTCCCTGATGATTGTCAAAGGTTTCTTTCATGAGCGGCACAGTAGCTTCATCGCCCAGTGCCCAGCGGAATTCCTCGTAATCCATCGGGAACATCTCGATGCGTGTCTCCTCACTCGGGATGACGATACCCTGGGTATTCTTCTTGATGGAAAGGAGAGAGCCTGTCTCTATGTAGTCGTACCGGTGGTCTTTTACCAGATACTTGATGGCCTCACGCACTTTCGGGGCCTTTTGGATTTCGTCGAAGATGATGACGGACTTTCGCTCCTCCAGGCGGACGTTATAGATGAATTGGAGCTGAAGAAAAAAATAGTCACGGTCGTTGATGTGTGTGACGGCTTCCCAAAGCGCATCAGGCGCATCTGCAAAGTCAACCTTGATGTAGGATGTGTACTCATTCTTGGCAAACTCTTCAGCGATGGTCGACTTGCCTACCCGGCGAGCCCCCTTGATGAGAAGGGCCGTACTACCGTCCTTGGTCCGCTTCCATTCTTGGAGCTTCTCGTAAATCTTCCGTTTGAATATGCGTTCCGGATATTCCATTTTTCTCACATTTCAGACATTGCTCAAGTGCAAAAATAGGCTTTTCTGACGGAATCTCAAAATGTTTTTCTCCGTTTTTGTATGGAATCTCGAAATTTATCCCATTAGGCAAACAGGGTCTTGAAAGCCTTTAACAATTTTTTTAAAAAGATAAGCGCTTTCGTCCAAAAATAAAATCTATCTTTAGCGTTAGTTCCCGATTCTTTCGCCTATGATGCGTCCGCCCCTATCAATCATCGCCCTTTCGCTGGCCTCGCTGCTCCTCTTCTCCTCCTGCGCCAGCCGACAAACAGCCGCCAGGCTCGACGACGTCGAGACCTACATTCAATCCCGTCCCGACAGCGCCCTGGCCACCCTCCGGGCCATCGATACCACGACACTCACCAGCCGCAGCCTCCGCGCCCACTACGCACTGCTGCTCGCCACGGCGCTCGACAAGAACTGGATCGACACGACCGACGTGAATGTCGTAATGCC
>JAEEGH010001471.1_pt1 | contig 67988 bp, 40 predicted proteins | sample 9134181 | NCBI WGS metagenome assembly JAEEGH01 (sample SAMN16246544, study PRJNA631951) | gut metagenome | biome: gut microbiome; feature: rumen; material: DP-attached | host: Bos | place: Iran: Karaj | collected 2018-10
CACGACTGGTTCCAGAACTCCGGTAAGAACATCGATATGACCATCAACTGCAACGGCCTCAGACTGACCGATCCCGCGCTGACCACGCTGTCTCTGGCATTCTCTTACTCCGATGTGGATCCTGCAGACGTGCAGCATGCGATCGAAGTTGCCATGAAGGACGCAAAGGTTCCCGGAACTCCTTCCGTAGGCGACATCGCTGCAGAGACCGAGGGTACCGACCTTGCAGGTAAGAGAGATCAGACCTATGACAAGGCTGTTACCGCTTCCGTTGCTGACTTTGATTCCGTTTGGGACGCCGGCATGGCTGAGTACCTGTCAGCAGGCGGACAGGCGATCATCGACGAGAGAGCAGCAGCTTGGGATGCTACCTACTCTTCCGATATGCTGAATTAATACAGGGGCAACAGCAAATCATGCGAATCGCGCTTGCGCGAATGAGAATGATTTGATGAACGAAAATGAAATTTATAAAGGGCCGGGGCTCCGATTTTCGGAGCTCCGGTTTTTTGTGGGAAAGCCCGCCAAGCGTGCCAAAGAGGATAAGACACTGGGGAATATATCCGCAGATATGGTATGATATAAGTCGGTTAGGGACATGCATTCGGAGGAGAACGGGTAACATGCATTTTGTTGACGCCAAAGGCATACTGACCGGAAGCAATGGTCATTATGGAATGAATATATACCGCGGATGCAGTCATGGCTGTATATACTGCGACAGCAGGAGCAGGTGCTATCAGTTTACGCATCCGTTCGAAGACATAGAGGTCAAGCAGAACGCTCCGGAGCTCCTCGAGCAGGCCCTTAAGTCGAAGCGGCGAAAATGTATGATCGGAACCGGCTCCATGTCGGATCCGTACATGCATTGTGAGGAGAGTCTGAGACTGACGAGAAAGTGCCTCGAGGTCATCCGGAAATATGGCTTCGGCGTGGCGATCCAGACGAAATCGGACCGCATTCTTCAGGACATCGATCTTTTAGCCGAGATCCATGCTTCCGCGAAATGCGTCGTGCAGATGACGCTCACCACCTACGACGAGGATCTGTGCAGGATCCTCGAACCCAATGTCTGCAGCACCTGGCGGCGCATCGAGGTCCTGTGTGAAATGCAAAAACGGGGGATTCCGACCATTGTATGGATGACGCCGATCCTTCCCTTCATCAACGATACAGAGGAAAATGTCACGATGATCCTGAAGGAATGCGCCCGCGCGGGGGTAAAGGGCGTCATCGACTTCGGCATGGGATTGACCCTGCGGGAGGGCGACAGAGAGTATTATTATGCCGCGCTTGACCGGCATTTTCCGGGGATGAAGGAACGGTACATCCGGCGGTATGGCAATTCCTATGAACTGCCGAGCCCGAGAGCCGGGGAGCTGAAAGGTATTTTCCGGAAAATCTGCAAAGAGAACGGAATGCTCTCCGATCCGGATGCGTGCTTTAAGTACATGAATGAATTTCCGGAAAAGTATGTTCAGATGAGTATTTTTGATCTGTGAGGAAGCCCAAGCTGCCTGACGAAGGGATAAAATAAAAAGATCTTGATCGATTATGAGCGGAGTATGTAACGGAAAGAGGATAGTATTGTCTTATGAGGGTGAATAAGAGATTTTTATATATTTTTGCGGGACTGCTGTCCTTCCTGGCCGTCGGTTTCCTGGGGATCTGCATTTTGTTCCCGGAATTTACCGGTAGCAGGGAGCCGGAGGAACCGGTATTCGCGCTCGAGGAGATCCGGGAGGAGATCCCGGAACCTGCTGCGGAAGCGGAAGAAGCGCCGCTTGTGGCGGGAGCGGACGGCTCCGAAGGCTTTGGGGAAGCGGCGAATGGATCGGATGATCTGCAGGTAGCCTCTGCGGAGACGGCCGCCACGCCTGCGGGGACATCACCGGCTGCTGCAGAGCCGGAAGAAGGCGCTTCGGAAGATGCGCAGGATCCGGACGCGGGCACGGAAGAAGCTGGCGACCCGTCGAAAGGCGCAGAGGACGCAGAGGAAGAGGAAGGATCCGGTGATGCGGGGCAGGACGCTCCCGCGGACGATGCTTCCGGTGAGAAAAAGCCCGGCGGGGACGATGCCGGGGAATCCGGGGAAGAGAAGCCTTCGGGAGAGCAGGGAGACGAAGCGGGCGGCGACGGAAAGCAGCCCTCCGAGGATCTGCCGGAGGATACGAAGGCGCCGGTCTTTTTAAGTTTTTCGTCTTCCCCGGAGATAAAGCAGGGCAAGGCTTTTGACATCCACAATTACATCGGGTATGGAGATGACGCGGACCGGAACGTGGATCTCGAGGTGACCGGATCAGTCGATACCTCGGTGCTCGGGGAATATCCGCTTACGATCCGCCTTACGGACGATGCCGGGCATACGACGACGAAAGAGATGAAGGTCCGCGTGGTGACGGAGCTTTCTCCCGGACCGGACAGGGAGCGGGAAGCCTTCTCCGATTTTGCGGCGGCGTACAAAACGGACGAAACCGACATCGGGATCGATATCTCCCGGTGGCAGGGCGCCGTGGATTTTGAGAAAGTGAAGGCAGCAGGCTGCGAATTTGTCTATATGCGGATCGGCGGCCTCGACGACGGGGAGCTTTACACCGACCGGTATTTTGCGGCGAATCTCGCCGGTGCGAAGGCAGCAGGTCTGAAGATCGGCATCTACTGGCACGCGGAGGAGGGCAGCGCGGAGGAAGTGAGAAAAAGCGTCGCCTATCTGATGGAGGTGCTTGGCGGGGAGGCGCTGGATTTCCCGATTGCCTACGACTGGGAGGACTATAAGAATTTCGAACGCTACGGCATGAATCTGGCCGATCTGAACAACTGTCTGAAGGTCTTTGAGACAGCGGTGGAGGAAAACGGTTATACGGCCTGCCTCTACGGCAGCAAGAATTTCCAGGAGAATGTCTGGACCTGTCCGAAAAAGCTTCCGGTGTGGCTGGCGCATTACACGAAATCCACCTCTTACGCGGGGGACTATTTCATGTGGCAGCATTCCTGCACCGGCCGGATCGACGGGATCGACGGGGATGTCGACCTGGATGTGTATTATCACGGGAGGCTGTAATTTATGAAAAAAAGGCACCTGACGATGGTCTGTCTGCTGGCCATCTCCCTCACGGCCTGCGCCGGCGCGGGAACCGGACCCGGGAACGCTCCGGTGCCGGAGACGGAGATGGCGGAAGCGGAACCTGCGGCGGGAGATTCCCTGCAGGATCTGACCGGGAGCGCCCCGGAGCAGGGCGCTGCAGGCAGCGAAGGAGCAAAAGAGGGAGAGGAAGAAAGCGATATGAACACAAACGAGATTGAACAGGCCCAGAAAGCATTTCAGGAAGTGGAACCGGGCAAGAGCTTCAAGAATCTGCTCAGCCACAATCCCTGCATCACCCAGCGCTTTTGCGCGGACCCGGGAGTGATGGTCTATGACGGCAGAGTGTACGTCTACGCGACCAATGACGGGGATGCACTCCCGCAGCGGAAGGAAAAAAATGATTACGGCAAGATCCGTTCCATCAACATGATGTCTTCCTCCGATCTGGTGAACTGGGAGGATCACGGCTCCATTCCCGTGGCCGGGAAGGACGGCATCGCCTCCTGGGCGGGCAATTCCTGGGCACCCTGCGCCTGCCACAAGCAGATCGGAGGGAAGGAGCAGTTCTTCCTTTACTTTGCAAACAGTGGAAATGGCATCGGCGTCCTGCGCGCGGATTCCCCGACGGGTCCCTGGGAGGATCCCCTGGGCGAGGCCATCGTTCCGAGAAATACGCCCGGCATCGAGGGCGTGCCCTGGCTCTTCGACCCGGCGGTTCTGGCGGATGAGGACGGGAACGGATATCTGTACTTCGGCGGCGGGGTTCCGGAAGGCAGGGAAGCGGATCCGGGAAGCTTCCGCGTGGTGAAGCTGACGGATGACATGCTGCATCTGGACGGTGTACCCGCGGTGATCGATGTGCCCTGGGGATTTGAGGATTCCTGCATTAACCGGATCGGCGATACCTATTATTATTCCTACTGCACCAACTGGTCGGGGGAGAACCCGCTCGGGATCGCGCGGATCGGCTACATGACTTCGGATTCCCCGATGGGCCCCTTCACGTATCAGGGCACCTGTTTTAACAATCCGGGCGATTTCTTCGGCACGACCGGCAACAATCATCACACGATCATCTCCTTCGAAGGAGAGCAGTATATCTTCTATCACGCGGAGATGCTGAACCGGGAGATGTACGGGGAGATGCTGGGATACCGCACGACGCATGTGGATAAGCTCCCCATGGCGGACGGACTGTTCGGGAATGCGCGCGGTACGACCGAGGGCGTGAAGCAGCTCTCGAATGTGGACGCCTTCGCGGAGCAGAGCGCGAGCTGCTTCGCATGGCAGGCCGGCGTGGAGATAAGCGGCCTCGGCGAGACGCAGGCCCTGCTCGGAGCCGGCGACTGGATCGGCGTATCGGGCGTGGATTTTGCCTCCGGCGCAAAGAAGGTAAAGCTCTGTGCACAGTCCGCGGAGGGCACCTGGATCCGCGTGACGAAGGGAACCGTAAACGGGGAGGTTCTCGCCTTCCTCCGGGTTCCGGCCTCGGACGAACTGCAGGAAATCTCTGCGGAGGTCTCCGGTGCGGAAGGGGTATGCAATCTGTATTTTACGGCAGCAGGCGATGTGGTGCTGAAGACCTGGTGCTTTGAGTAAAGTAAGACGGGAAGATGCGAATGAAGGTAACGATTCATCAGATTCCCGGCGCGGAGGAGGAGGTCTCCGTCACCTATGACGCGCTGACGCCGGATGTGGAGCGGGTCCTGGAATTTCTGCAGGGGCACTGCATGACCCTCACCGGAAAGGCAGACGAGGAGACCGTTCAGGTCCCGGCCGGGGACATTCTCTATATCGAATCGGTCGATGACCGCACCTTTGCCTACACGGAAAAGGCGGTGGTGCGGTTGGGGCAGTCCCTGACCGCTCTGTCACAGATGCTGGATGACATCCGTTTCTTCCGCTGCAGCAAGTCTATGATCCTGAACATCGACAAGATCGAGCGCCTCAAAAGTCTTCCCTCAAACCGGATCGATGCCACCATGCGCGGCGGAGAACACATCCTCATTTCGAGGACTTATGCATCGGATCTGCGCAGCAGACTGAAGAAAGGAGGTGCGCGCCGTGGAGAAAGAACCGAATGGCAGCAGGAACCGGGCTGACCAAAAGGACCGGAAGAAGCTTTCCCTCTGGGAACGGTACCTGACCCAGGAGATCGGGATCGAGTTCAAGGCCTGTCTCTATTTTTTCGCGATCCTGTTTTATTACTGTGTGCAGCGCCTGGTCAGCGGGGATGTGACGGCGGAGATCCTGCACATGACAGAGATGATCCTCCTTTGCTACGCCATCGGGTACCTGCAGGTCTATGCTTTCCGCAATTTCGATGAGGCGGAGCGCCTACAGGGAAGGGAGCTGGCGGGGATGCTGGTCTGTACCGCGATCTATACCGGTCTGTCCTTCGCTTTTTCCTGGTTTGACAGGAGCATCGGCTGGACGATCGGCTTTGCGGTTTATGTCCTTTTTCTGTACCTTTGCGTCTTTCTGATCTATCTGACCAAGCGACGGATCGATGACAAAAAGCTCAATGAGGACCTGAAACTGTTTCAGGCGCGCTCGGAGAAAGAAAAGGAGCCGTAGAAGGAAGAGGACGATCAGTGCAGTTTGGGGGCAAATAAGTGTCACTTACGGGAGCAGCCATTGCTCCCGTATTTTTTTGCCGTTAAGATGAAATCGTAAGCCACAGATCCCGGAGACGATACGGACGACGATGTGCGGAAGGTGCATCGAAAGGAGGTACAGGAAATGAAACAGGCGATCGAAATTACCGGACTGACCAAGCATTACGGGAAGCACCGCGGCGTGGAGCAGGTGTCCTTCTCCGTTTTGGAGGGCGATATTTTCGGATTCCTAGGTCCGAACGGTGCCGGCAAATCCACGACCATCCGCTCGATGCTCGGGTTTTTGCAGTACGAAGGAGACATCCGCATTCTGGGAAAGGATGCGCGCAGGGACCATGTGGCCCTTTTGCGGGAGATCGGATACATGCCCTCGGAGGCCAATTTTTACCCGGAGATGCGCGTGCGGGAGGTCTTAAGGCTGGCGGCGGATGTCCGGGGAGCGGACTGCTCGGCCGAGGCGGCAAAGCTCTGCGAGCGGCTGGAGGTGGATACGGGCCGCAGGATAAGCGAGCTCTCCCTCGGGAACCGCAAAAAGGTGAGCATTGTCTGTGCCATGCAGCACCGGCCCCGTCTTTTTATCTTCGATGAGCCCACGAGCGGCCTGGATCCGCTGATGCAGAATACTTTTTTTGAACTCATCGGGGAATATGTCCGGGAAGGTGCGACCTGCCTGCTCTCCACCCATGTCCTGCCGGAGGTGAAGCGTTACTGCCGGAATGTGGCGATCTTGAAGGAAGGAAGGCTGGTGAGCAGCGGGAGCGTGTCGGATCTGACCCACACGAGCTCGAAGCGGGTGCAGGCCGTGATCGACGGGGAAGAGCGGGATTATCTCTACTCCGGCGACCTGAACACGCTGCTTTCGGAGCTGGCCGGCCACAATGTGACGCAGCTGAATATCACGGATCCCTCGATCGAGGAGATCTTCATGGGCTATTACGAAGAAAAAAGCGGAAAGGAGGCGAAAGAAGATGACGCTTTGGAAACATGAGATGCGGCAAAATCTGAAAAGTATCCTGATCTGGAGCCTGTCCGTCGGCGGGATCGGACTCATCTGCATTCTGCTGTATACGAGCATGACGGAGGACATGGCTGCTTTGTCCGAGAGCTTTTCCAACATGGGCGCCTTCTCGGATGCCTTTGGAATGAGCACTTTGGGGATCGGTACGATCGCCGGATTTTTTTCGACGGAGGTCGGCGTCGTTCACAGCCTCGGAAGCGCTATGTTTGCGGCGATCCTGGCCATCTCCGTCCTCTCGAAGGAGGAGGATGGACACACCGGAGAATTCCTTTATTCCCTGCCGGTTTCCAGAGGCGGCGTGATCACCGCCAAGGCCTGCTCCGTGGTATCGGCGCTCCTTCTTTTTACGATCATCACCGGCTGCCTGTACGTCCTCGGCCTGGTCTGCATCGGCGAGCATCTGGAAACGGATCTTTTCCTGAAATTCCTCGCATCCCAGCTTCTGATGAACCTGGAGATCGCGGCGCTGTGCATGGCCGTGTCCGCTTTTTCCCGGAAAAACAGGATCGGAACGGGGATCGGGATCGCGCTGCTGCTCTATGTGTTTGACCTGACCGGGCGGGTGATCCCGGATCTGAAGGACTGGATCGTGCTGGGACCCTTTTCCTTCGCGAATGCCTCCGACCTCTTTGCCGGGAAGGAGATCGCAGCGGCCTCATATCTTCTGGGGATCGCCGTGATCGCGGGATCGCTGGCGTGCGCCTTCGGAAAATATCGGAAGAAGGACCTTGCAAGCTGACGGCAGGGTTAGGAAAGCGCTTTTTCTCCGGGATTGTGAAGCCTCTCAAAATCCAATATAATGATACAGGCGAAACGTCAAAAATGGGAGTCATGCCTGTAATACAGGGACAAACTCCGAAAAAGGAAGAAGAAGCGAATGAAAACGGAACCTAACTATACCAGAGCCAGACAGATCTTCCTTGCGACCGGGTGCCTCCTTCTGATCGCTTTCCTGGTGTCGACGATCCTTTATTCGGCAGACCTGATCCGGGATCTGTCGGAAGCGGGCGTTCGGGAGGTTTTCCGCACGCGGTGGATGCATCTTCTGTCGGTTTTTGCCCTGGAGCTTGTTCTGTTCTGGACAGGGATGATCGCTGTGTATCTGACCTCCGTGCAGCTCGGCATAAAGCTGCGCGTGATCGGGCTGATCTGCGGATGGATTCCCGTCGTTCATGTGGTCTTGCTGTGCATCATCATCTCCGTCACCCTGCGCGAGGTCATCTTTGAAGAGCGCAAGCATCGCCTGGATAAAAAGCGGGCGGCCGACCGCATCTGTCAGACAAAATATCCGATCCTTCTGGTGCACGGCGTCTTTTTCCGCGATTCGAAATACCTCAATTACTGGGGGCGGATTCCGGCGGAACTGGAAAAAAACGGTGCGACCTGCTTTTACGGGAATCACCAGTCGGCGGCGAGTGTGGAGGAGTGCGCGGAGGAACTGGCGCAGCGGATCCGTGAGATCGTGAAGACCACGGGCTGCGGGAAGGTCAATGTGATCGCCCATTCCAAGGGCGGCCTCGATACCCGCATGGCGATCGCGACCAAGGGGGTGGCGCCCTATGTGGCCTCCCTGACGACGATCAACACACCCCACAGAGGATGCGAATTTGCCGAGTATCTCCTCGGCAAAGCGCCGGAGAAGCTTAAAGATACCGTATCCCATGCCTACAATTCCACCCTGAAAAAGCTTGGGGATCCGGACCCGGATTTTATCGAGGCGGTCACGGACCTGACGGCCTCGGCCTGCAGAGGACTGTGGGAGAAGACGGAAGGCTTCGACTACCGCGCGGCCGGCATCTATACGCAGAGCGTCGGCTCCATGATGAAGCGGGCCGGAAGCGGTGCATTTCCGCTCAATATGAGTTATCACCTGGTCCGGTATTTTGACGGACCGAACGACGGACTGGTAGGCGAGCCCTCCTTCCGCTGGGGGGAGAATTATACGTTCCTGAAAAACAAGGGAAAGCGGGGCATTTCGCACGGGGACATGATCGACTTAAATCGTGCCAATCTTCCCGGGTTCGATGTGCGGGAGTTCTATGTGAAGCTGGTGGAGGATCTGAAGGCCAGAGGCTGCTGAGGCGCAGCGGGGCTTCCATCTTACAAAATGAGGAAAAGATGAAAACAGAGGATATAGAAATATGTCCTCTGTTTTTTATGATAAAAAGGTAAAACGAAAGACCGATCGCGACATTGGCGAAAAGGGGGATACACCATATGAGCAAAGAAGCGAAAATTACGATCCATCCTCTGTACAAGACAGGGGAGATCAGCCCGAGACTGTTCAGCACCTTTCTCGAGCCGATCGGAACCATGGTCAACGGGACCATGTTCAATCCGAAGCATCCGACCGCGGATGAGGAAGGCTTCCGCAGGGATGTCATCGACGCGCTGAAGGTGACCGGTATGCCGGCCTGCCGTCTGCCCGGCGGCAATTTTGTCTCCGGCTGGGACTGGAAAAATTCCATCGGACCGAAGAGCGAGCGCAAGGTGGCGCTGGATCCTGCCTGGTATCAGTACTATACCAACGAGGTGGGGCACGATGAATACCTGCACTGGGCGGAGAAGGTCGGAACCGAGCCCATGTATACCATCAATCTCGGGACCGGTGACATGCGCGATGCCATGGCCATCGTGGAATATACCAACCACGAGGGGAACAGCTGGTGGGCCGAGCAGCGCAAGGCCAACGGTCATGAGAAGCCCTACGGCGTGAAGATGTGGTACCTCGGCAACGAGATGGACGGGCCCTGGCAGCTCGGCTCCTGGGAGCGGGATCCGAGAGGCTACGGCATCCGCGCCAACGAGATCTCCAAGCTGGTCAAGTGGATCGATCCTTCCATCGAGACCGCAGTCTGCGGTTCCTCCGCGCCCTTCATGGCGCATTTCCCGCAGTGGGAGGAGGATGTCTTAAGCGAGTGCTACGAGTCCGTCGATTACCTGTCCGTACACCACTATCACATCGCGCCTCCCGGCGATCTGAAGGCATTCCTGGGCGGCTCGCTCTACTATGAGGACTTCATCCATACGGAGGTCGCGCTCTGCGATCTCGTGGCAGCCAAAATGCGCACGCCGAAGAAGGTCATGATCTCCTTCGACGAATACGGCGCGATGATGCGTCCGAATGCAGAGCTGCATCCGGGATACGGCCCGCATAATATGTACCGCTGCCACTATGTCTTTGATCCGAACCGCAGATATGTCATGCACGATCCCGACAATATGCCCGAGCGGAACTTCCCCGGCGGCGACATGCTGCATGCGCTGTCCATGGCGTCCATCCAGCTTGCGCTGCTCCGGAATGCGGATCGCGTGAAGATCGGCTGCATGACCGGCGGTCTGGGCGCGCTCTGCGCTTCGAATCACGATCATGTATGGAAGTCCGCCTCCTACTATCCGTTCATGCATTTCCTGCAGTATGCGAAGGGAAGCTCCATGAATACCGTGGTGGAGAGCGAGACCTTCGACATCCCCGGCTACGCGATCGATGACAATTCGCAGTATCCGACCAAGGAGGGCGTGCCTTACATCGATGCCGCCTCCGCCTGGGACGAGCAGGCCGGCCGTCTTGCGATCTTCGCGGTCAACAAGAGCGAGACCGAGGACTATCCGCTGACCGTCGATGTCTCCGGGTTTGAGGGCTACCGCCTGAAGGAGCATCTGACGATGTTCTCCGAGGATTTTGATGCGAAGAACAGCTTTGAGCAGCCCGATGTCATCCGCCCCGTTGCCGTGAGCGAAGCGAAGATGGAGGGCGGGAAGGTGACGACCCGCGTAAAACCGCTGTCCTGGAACCTTCTGGTTCTGGAAAAATAGAAAGAACGGTAAAATCTGCCGCCCGGAACGGGAACCTGCGCATGCGCAGCGGTCCGTCCCGGGCGGTTTTGCACTTGTCAGAAACGCCGAAAAAAGCTATAACAGTAAGAAGGGGGAGTATCATTTTCAGGGGGTTTTATGCAATACAGAAAGGACAAATACGGGAAAGATCTTTCGGTTCTTGGCTATGGCTGCATGCGCTTTACAAAAAAGGGGAATGCCATAGATCTTGACAAGGCCGAACAGGAGATTCTGACGGCGATCCGCGCGGGGGTAAATTATTTTGACACCGCGTATGTCTATCCGGGGAGCGAGGCGGCGCTCGGAGAGATCCTGGAGCGGAACGGACTGCGCGACAAGGTTTACATTGCCACCAAGCTGCCGCAGTATCTGATCAGCAACCGGGCCGCGATCGACCGCTATTTCTCGGAGGAGCTTGCGCGCCTTCGCACCACATGGGTGGATTACTATCTGATGCACCATGTCACGGATGTCTACATGTGGGAGAAGCTTAAGGAGGTGGGCATCCTCGACTGGATCGCGGAGCGGAAAAAGGAAGGCTCCATCCGGAACATCGGATTTTCCTATCACGGGAATACGGAGAATTTCCTGAAGATCCTGAATGACTATGACTGGGATTTCTGCCAGATCCAGTACAACTATCTCGACGAGGTGACGCAGGCCGGTGTGGAAGGCCTGAAAGCGGCGGCGGCCAAAGGGATTCCCGTGGTGATCATGGAGCCTCTGCGCGGCGGTAAGCTGGTGGACCTGCTGCCCTCCGATGCGAAGAAGACGATCGCGGAGCATCCGCGTGGATGGACTCCGGCGCAGTGGGGACTTCGCTGGCTGTATAACCAGCCGGAGGTCACCGTGGTGCTCTCCGGGATGAATTCGGTTCCCATGGTGGAGGAGAACTGCCGGACGGCGGAAGAAGCGTTGCCGGGCACCTTCACGGAGGACGATTTTGCGCTGATCGAGAAGGTCAAGGAGCAGATCAAAGCGAAGGAAAAGGTCGGCTGCACCGGGTGCCGGTACTGCATGCCTTGTCCGAAGGGAGTCGATATCCCCGGCACCTTCCGCTGCTACAATACGATGTATTCGGAGACCAAGAGCGAGGGACGTTTCCAGTTTGCCCAGACGGTCGGACTGACCCGGGAGCCGGCGTTCCCTTCGCAGTGCATCGAATGCGGAAAATGCGAAAAGCACTGTCCGCAGAATCTTCCGATCCGCGAGAAGCTCAAGGAGGCGGACAAGGCGCTCCGTCCGCTGCCCTACCGGATCGGGATCCATGTGGTGCGCAAATTTATGTTTCGGAAGATCCGTAAGAAGAACTGATTTCTTCAGAAAGGTTTTTCATGGCATTACCGAACCGCAGATCAACAATTGAAAATGGTTTGGAGACTTCGGAAGAGACGGACCTGGAGCAGGAGGACAGGGTTCCGGTGCTCCCGCAGCAAAGGCGGCAGATCCTGCGTCCGCTTCTTTTTGCGCTGTGCGGACTTTTGCTCAACGGTGTTCTGATGACCGTCATGGGCACGGTCGGTCTGCCGTTCTATCTGGAGACCACGGGCACGATCCTGACAGCATTTCTCGGCGGGTACGTGCCGGCGATTGCAGTCGCTCTGCTGACGAATCTTCTGACCACCTTTGTGGATTCCTATGCGATCTACTACGGAGCGCTGCACATCCTGATCGCTCTTGTGGCGGGCTATGCCTTCAAGAAGGAGTGGTTCGGGCGGGCCAATGTCCTTTTCTGGCTGATCACCGTTGGCATCAGCGGCGGTCTCGGCGGTCTGCTCACCTGGTATTTTCAGGGCCTGACCACCAATTCCTTTACGCAGGATATGGTCATGAACCTGCGCGGATTCGGATGGAGTCCGTTCTGGTCCTGGTATCTGTCCAATCTGGTCGTGAGCTGTATTGACAAGGCAGTCACGATTTTGATCGTGGATCTGGTGCTCAGCCTGATCCCGAAGAAGGTCTGGTCCCGTTTTCAGCTGGTCTCCTGGCGGCAGGAGCCCATGGAGGAATCCGGGGAGGAAGCCTCTGCCTGGAAGACGCTGGGGAGCTGGTCTCTCAATACCAAGCTTTTCTCCATGCTGGTGGCCTTTTCCATCACCATCGCCACGATCTGTATCACGATCTGTTTGATCCTGTTCCGGGAGTATTCTATTCAGCAGCATGCCTATCTGGCGGAAGGGGTGGCCAAAATGGTGGCCGATACCGTGGATGCGGACAGCGTGGAGCTGTACCTGTCCTCGCCCGAGGTGCCCGAAAGCTATCGGAAGACGGCGCGCATTCTGTCCGATATCCGGGACAGTGTCCCGGACGTAGTTTATGTATATGTATATAAGATCATGACCGACGGATGTCATGTTGTCTTTGACGTGGACGAGGACGAGTATATGCCGGAAGTCGCGGCCAGCGTACGCGGTGATGTGATCCCGTTTGATGCGTCCTTCATGGTCTATATTCCGGATCTGCTGAGCGGGAACCGGATCGATCCGATCATCACCAATGACACCTACGGCCATCTGTTGACGGTATATGAGCCGGTGTACGATAAGGACGGGTACTGTGTCTGCTACGCCTGCGCCGATGTCGCCATGGAAAATCTGAATTCTTCCACGCTCTCCTTCCTGCTGCGCGCGATTTTGCTGTTCGTGGGCCTGTTGATGTTCATTCTGGCGATCTCCACCTGGTTCGCCCGGTTCCATCTGATCATGCCGATCAAGGCGATCACGCGTGCGACCGCCGATTTTGACTATGACAATGTGGATTCGAGAGAGCGCAATGTCATGGAGCTGAAGAAGCTGGACATCCGGACCGACGATGAGATCGAGCGCCTCTACCGCGCCCTGCTGCGGACGACGGAGGAGAGTACCAGATATTATCAGGAAAACAAAGAGCGTAACGAGAAGATCGAAGCCATGCAGAACAGCCTGATCCTGGTGCTGGCCGACATGGTGGAGAACCGGGACGATTCCACCGGGGACCATGTCCGCAAGACTGCGGCCTATGTGAATCTGATCGTACGCGAAATGCGGGAGCTCGGCTATTATAAGGACAAGATCACCGATAAATTCATCCAGGACTGTGTAAGCTCCGCCCCGCTCCACGATATCGGCAAGATCGCGGTTTCGGACAATATCCTCAACAAGCCTGCCCGGCTGACACAGGAAGAATATGAGATCATGAAGACCCACACGACCTCCGGCTGCGCGATCCTCGATGAAGTCATCGCGACGATGCCGGATGCCGGTTATCTGAACGAGGCCCGCAACATCGCGCTGTACCACCACGAAAAATGGGACGGAAGCGGGTACCCGGAGGGACTGGCCGGGGAGGCCATCCCGCTCTCCGCGCGGATCATGGCGGTCGCGGACGTGTTCGACGCGCTGGTGTCGGAGCGCTGCTACAAGAAGGCCTACTCCTTCGTGGAAGCGATGGATATCATCAAAGAGGAGACCGGTACGCATTTTGATCCGCTGGTGACGGATGCTTTTCTAAAGGTCAGCTCCGAAGTGTTTGAAATATCCGAGACCAATGCCGCCTGGCGGGCATAAGGGTCCGTACCGGAAAAGGAAAAGAGGAGAATGGAATGAGGGGAACAACTGAAGTGACTGTGGGACTGAAACTGAATTACCGGCGCACCTTCCTGATCGGATTTGCGTTTTTCGGGATCCTGCTTTTGTGGCAGGTGTATGATTCCTGGTGCCCGACCTTCCTGACCGATATTTTCGCACGGCGGATGTACGATCTCTCCTCCGCGGAGCTCAAGGCGGGAGATCCGGACAAGATCCTGAATGTTCAGTGGCTCGTCGGCATCATCATGGCGTGCGACAATCTTGCGGCGCTGATCCTTCTTCCGATCTTCGGCAATCTCTCCGACCGGACGAAGACACCCATCGGAAAGCGCATGCCGTTCATCCTTACGGGAACCATGGTCTCCGCCATCGCATTCCCGTTCATCCCCGTATTTTTCCATTCCAATAACGTGGCAGGCATGGTGGCCATGATGGCGATCGTGCTGATCTTCATGATGATGTACCGCAATCCCGCGGTGGCCCTGATGCCGGATATCACCCCCAAGCCGCTGCGTGCCAAGGCAAACGGGATCATCAATATCATGGGATACCTGGGCGGCGCTGCGGCCACCGTGCTCGGCATCTTTCTCAAGCTGTCCGATTATATCAATGTCTCCGATCAGGCGCGCAAGCTCTGGATCATCGAGACCCCCTTTGTCATAGCTTCGATCCTGATGGTGATCTCCGCCTTTGTGCTTTTTGCCACGATCAAGGAGAACCGGATCGAGGAGGAGATGAAAAATGAGATGCTCCTCGGGGAGCAGCTGGCCGCCATCGAGAATCCGGTGGACGACGACGCTCCGATGTCCCCGGCCAACCGCCGCATGCTCCACGCGATCCTGGGGGCGGAATTCCTCTGGTTCATGGCGGACAATGCGATCGGAACCTACATCGGCAACTATGTCATCTATTACCTGAATTCCTCCTCGAGCTCCACGATGATCCTGACGATCCTCGGCGGCGTGGCGAGCGTGGTCGGTTTTGCCACCGCGGGCACCATCGCGGATAAGATCGGCCGCAAATGGACGATTTCCAGCGGACTGGCGATCACTGTGATCGGACTCTTCCTGATGTGCTTCGTGGCGCCCTCCGCGCAGGTGATCGGAGCCAACGGCGAGCACGCATTCCCGGCGGTTCTGTTCATCGTCTGGGCGATCAAGGGCTTCGGCATGGCCCTGGTCCACAACTGCTCCTTCCCCATGGTGGTGGAGCTTTGTTCCAACAAAAAGATCGGCAAATTCACCGGGTTTTACTATGCGGCCAGCATGTCCGCCCAGACCATCACCCCGATCCTGCTCGGTATGGTCTTCAAGGCAACGCTGCTCTGGCGTGCGCTGCCGGTATATGCGACCCTTCTCTTTGCCCTCAGCTTTGTGGTTTTTACCCTGCTCGTGAAGAATATCCGGGCGAAAAAGATTGGCAACAAGCACGGTCTGGAGGCGCTGGATGCAGACTGATTCTGACAAAAAATACCTGCTCATCCCGGGGACCTTTTTTCTGTTCTGCCTTTTTCTGATCGCGCCGGGTCATGCGGGAAAAGCAAAAAAAGCGATCTTTCTGGGGCGCAACATCGCACACCGTGGGCTTTTTTCCCCGGATCAGAGCGTTCCGGAGAATTCTCTCGAGGCCTTTCGCCTGGCGGTGGAAAGCGGCTACGGAATAGAGCTGGACGTACAGCTGAGCCGGGACGGTCAGGTGGTGGTCTTTCACGATGATACCCTGGAGAGGGTCTGCGGCCGAAAAGCGCGGGTGGACGAGCTGGATTATGAGGAGCTGAAGACCCTTCCTCTGTGCGGATCGGAGCAGCGCATGCCGCTGTTTTCCGAGGTCCTTGCCCTGGTGGACGGACGGGAGCCCATGATCGTGGAGCTGAAAAACGGCCGCAGGAACCGTGCGCTTTGCGAGAAGACGCTGGCGCTCCTTACCTCCTATGCGGGGGATTACTGCATCGAGAGCTTTAACCCGCTGATCGTTGCGTGGTTCCGGTTCCATGCGCCGAAGATCCTGCGCGGGCAGCTTGCCCAGCAAAAGGAGCGCTACCTGGAAAGTGGCATGAACGGCGCGGAATCGCGGATCTTAGCCGGAACCCTGCTGAATTTTGCGGCGCGTCCGCAGTTCATCGCCTATTGCGTGGGGCAAAAGCCCTTGTCCGTCCGGCTCGCGCAGGCCCTTGGCGCGATGCGTGTTTGCTGGACGAGCCACGATGCGGCGAATGAAGCGGACAATGATACCGTGATCTTTGAGCATTACCGGCCGCGGATCCGTTTTCGGAAGGACTGAGCTTTGAACAGATTTGCAAGGTTTTTGCGATGAAACGGCAATGAATTTTGCGCCGGATGCGCGTATGATAGACTCAGTTTACGTCTGGAAGTAGGCCGTTCCGGCTTTTGCAGCGGAACGGCTTTCAAAATACAATCACAAGGAAGGGCAATTTGTTATGGAAATGACGCTTCGCTATTACGGCAAAAAATATGACACGGTGACGCTGGAACAGATCCGGCAGATCCCCGGGGTAACCGGAGTCATTACGACGCTCTACGACAAGCAGGCCGGGGAGCTATGGACACAGGAAGAGATCCACGCGCTGAAGGAGGAGGTGGAGGCATCGGGCCTTCATATCTCCGGGATCGAGAGCGTCAACATCAGCGATGCGATCAAGGTGGGGACGCCGGAGCGTGAGGAGCATATTGCAAATTACATCGCGACCCTGGAGAACCTTGGAAAAGAGGATATTCATCTGGTCTGCTACAATTTCATGCCGGTTTTCGACTGGACGAGGACCGAACTGGCGCGTGTCCGCCCGGACGGCTCCACGGTGCTGGCCTACAGCCAGGCGGCGGTGGATGCCATCGAACCTGCGAAGATGTTTGAGAAGCTGAGCGCGGACGCGAACGGAACCGTGATGCCGGGCTGGGAGCCGGAGCGCATGGCCCATGTGAAGGAGCTCTTCGAAATGTATGCGGACATCGATGAGGAGAAGCTTTTTGCCAATCTGGTCTACTTCCTGGAGAAGATCATGCCGGTCTGCAACCGGTACGATATCAAGATGGCCATCCATCCCGATGATCCCGCATGGAGCGTATTCGGGCTGCCCCGCATCATCATCGACAAGGAGCATATCCTGCGCATGATGCGGGCCGTGGATGATGTGCACAATGGCGTGACGTTCTGCTCCGGCTCCTACGGAACCAATCTTGAGAACGATCTGCCGGAGATGATCCGCGCACTGAAGGGCAGGATCCATTTTGCACATGTCCGCAATCTGAAATTCAATTCCAGGGATGATTTCGAGGAGAGCGCACATCTTTCCTCCGACGGAACCTTCGATATGTACGAGATCATGCGGGCTCTCTATGAGACCGGTTTCGACGGACCGATCCGTCCCGATCACGGACGCATGATCTGGGGCGAGAAGGCGATGCCCGGATACGGACTGTATGACCGTGCGCTCGGAGCGACCTATCTGAACGGACTCTGGGAAGCGATCGACAAGGCGGCACACCGCGGAGCACCGGTTACGCCGTAGAAGCAAAAGCGGCCCGGCCGGGCGATGGTCCGCAGGCCGTACGCAGACAGGCAAAGGAGCATATGCCGGAGGAGGAAACATGCAGACACTTACATTGTCGGAAGAAGGACTGAAGAGCAGAAGCGCATGGGAGGCAGCAGGCTACCGTCTGCCGGCCTTTGACCGCGAAGAGGTGAAGAAAAATACGGAGGATCATCCGCGGTGGATCCACTTCGGCGCGGGCAATATTTTCCGCGCATTTCAGGCGAATGTCGTCCAGAACCTCATCGAACAGGGCGTGATGGACACGGGGCTTCTGGTCGCGGAAGGCTTTGACTATGAGATCATCGAGAAGAGCTATCGCCCGCAGGACAATTACTCGATCCTCGTGACCCTGAAGGCGAGCGGCGCGATCGAGAAGACCGTGATCGGAAGCATCATGCAGTCCCTGATCCTCGACTCCGAGCGGGAGGAGGAATATAAGGCGCTGAAGAAGGTTTTTGCCAATCCCTCGCTTCAGATGGCAAGCTTTACGATCACCGAGAAGGGGTACAGTCTCGTGGATGCGAAGGGCAATCTCCTTCCGTCCGTGGAGGAGGATTTTCAGGCGGGGCCGCTTCGCCCGGCGAGCTATCTGGGTAAGGTGGTATCCCTTCTTTACGAGCGCTACTGCAAGGGGGCCTGTCCCATTGCCATGGTTTCGATGGACAACTGCTCCCACAACGGCGAGAAGCTCTATGCGGCGGTGACGGCCTTTGCGGAGCGCTGGGTGGCAGCAGGCAAGGCGGAGGAAGGATTCCTTTCCTATGTAAAGGATGAGAAGAAAGTATCCTTCCCCTGGACGATGATCGACAAGATCACGCCGCGGCCGGACCCTTCGGTGGAAGAGATGCTGCGCGGGGACGGGCTGCAGGGGCTGGATCCGGTGATCACTTCGAAGAAGACCTATGTCGCCCCCTTCGTCAATGCGGAGGAGAGCGAATACCTGGTCGTCGAGGACAAGTTCCCGAACGGACGTCCCGCACTCGAGCAGGGCGGTCTGATCTTCACCGACCGGGATACGGTGAACCGCGTGGAGAAGATGAAGGTCTGCACCTGTCTGAATCCGCTGCATACCACCCTGGCGGTCTTCGGATGCCTTCTGGGCTATACCAAGATCTCCGAGGAGATGAAGGATGCGGATCTGAAGGCTCTGGTGGATCGCATCGGTTATACGGAGGGACTTCCGGTGGTCGTGGATCCCGGCGTCATCGCTCCGAAGGAATTCATCGACACGGTGGTGAACGTGCGGATCCCCAATCCCTTCATGCCGGATACGCCGCAGAGGATCGCGACCGATACCTCCCAGAAGCTGGCGATCCGCTTCGGTGAGACGATCAAGGCCTACGAGGCTTCCGATACGCTAAGGACCTCCGATCTGAAATGCATCCCGCTTGTCTTCGCCGGATGGATCCGCTATCTGCTTGCGACGGATGATGCGGGCAAGGCCTTTGAGCTGAGCCCCGATCCGATGATCACGGCGGTGCAGCCCGTGGCAAAGCAGTTCGCGCTCGGGGATACGCCTTCCGCTGCGGAGGTTAAGACGAAGCTGGGCAGCCTTCTGGAAAATGACCGGATCTTCGGTGTCAATCTGGAGCTGGTCGGCCTGGCGGATGCAGTGGCTGCACATTTTGCGGCGATGCTCGCAGGTCCCGGCGCCGTGCGGGAGGAGATCCGTAAGGTGCTGGCATCGTAAGGACCCGTGGGACCCTTTCCATATTGCAGAAGCAAAAAGCCTGCCCTGCTCCTTGTTCGGAGCAGGACAGGCTTTTAAGATGCAATGGTTTCGGGACGGGCTTACGATTTTCTCCGGCGGAGCTTGTTCTTCTCCTCGCCGCCGAGGCGGTGCGCCGCATCCTGGTCCCCCGCGAGGATCGCGTTGACGATCTGCATGCGGAAGCCGGCATCGATGAAATCGCAGTGCTTACAGAATTCATAATTCTGGCGTCCCTCCGCGATCATCTTGCGGATCGCCATGAACTTCGGGCTGGCCCAGCCTTCCTTTACGCTGACCTTGTTCAGATCGGCCATTTCGGTGACTTCGAAATTGTCGCAGCAGCACAGTCCCATCTTGCCGTTCGGCATGATCCACATATCCGTGAAGGGCAGCAGGCAGGTCTCGGTGATCACCTTCTCGGTGGCCTTCTTGTTCGGAGCGCTGCCCGCGCGGTTGGTCAGGACTTCCTTGAGATAGCGCATCTGGATCTGGATATCGAGATCCGCGAATTCGTCCGGATGCTCCTTCACGTAGTCGACCACCTTCTGCACATTCTTGTGGAGAACCATCTCCAGCGCATAATTGTTGATGATCAGCTGATTGATGTAGGGGTGGATCTCCTTCAGGCGATCCACATTGAGCATCAGGCCGTTCGTGGACATGAAGATGTAGCTGTCGGGGAGCTTTTCCCGCGCGTACTTGTGGAATTCCACGATCCGCTTGTCCAGCCAGGGCTCGTTGTTGCCGTAGAGGGTCAGGTGCCCCTTGTAGCCCCAGTCGGCGAGCTGGTCGATGATGGAGTGATAGAGATCCTCGCTGATCTCCTGAAAGGGGCGACATTCCGCATGGATATTGGCGGTGCAGAATTCACAGGTGGAATTGCAGCGGTTGATGGTCTCGATGTTGACGACATTGGGCATCGGGATCTCCGGCTGACTTAAAAAGTAGTCCACATATTTTTTCTGGGAGCGGCTGCGCGTGACAAACTGGAGCTTCAGGTAGGCATTGCTCGCCAGATTCGGAAGATATTTCCGGGCATTCCAGCCGAACTTCCCTAGAAAATTATTGATCTTAACAGGCATCTTGCACTCCTCTTTTGCTGTTGAAATGGTGACATCCCCGACATTATAGCATAGAAATGCATGTTTGGGTGAAAAAACCTCCCGTCGCCGAAAGGGACGGGAGGCTTTTCGAAATCCTGTCAGGAAATGATCTCCATGGCTCTGGCGGGATCGCTGGTCTTGATGATCATGGAAGCGCCGGAGGTGGAGGAGGAAGATGCATACATATACTCCACATTGATGCCAGCGGAGGAGATCTTCTGGATGATGCCGGAGAGATATCCGACCTCCTGCCGGAGCGGTGCGGAGATGACCTCATTCAGAGAGGATGTATAGCCTGCCGCCTTCATCGCCGCTTTGGCCTTGTCCGGATCGTCCACGATCACGCGCAGCAGTCCGAATTCCGAGGTGTCCGCAAGGGAAAGGGCCTCGATATTGATGCCGGCCTGCTTGAGGATTTTCAGAGCCTCCTCCAGAGTGCCGGGCTTGTTTTCCAGAAAAACCGAGAGCTGTTTGATCAACATAAGCGTACCTCCTTTTTCGTTATCGTGTTATACAAGCTTTCTCTTATCCTCGACATGCTTGGTCTTGCCCTCGGAATGCGGGAGCGTGTTGGGCTCAACGAGCTTGACCTTAGCCTTGATGCCGACGACCTGATGGATCGCTGCCTCGACATCATTTCTGAGCTTTTCGAGGACACGGACCTCGTCGGAGAAGAAGCGCTCCTCGACCTCGATGGCCACATCAAAGGTATCGTTGTTGTTGACACGGTCGACCGTGATGAAGTAATTGGGCGTCGTGCCGGCCACGGTGAGCAGCGCGTGCTCGACCTGGGACGGGAAGACATTGACGCCGCGGATGACAAGCATGTCATCGGAACGGCCGCGGAATCTCTGGATACGTGCCATCGTTCTGCCGCAGTCGCACTTGCCGTATTCCAGGGAAGTGAGGTCGCGGGTGCGATAACGGATCAGAGGCATCCCTTCCTTGGTGAGCGTGGTGATGCACAGCTCGCCGAGCTCGCCGTGCGGCAGCTGTTCGAGGGTCTCGGGATGGATGATCTCGGGATAGAAGTGATCTTCATAGATGTGGAGGCCCTTGCGGTGCTCACAGTCGCAGGCCACACCGGGTCCCATGATCTCGGTGAGTCCGTAGATGTCGAAGGCCTTGATGTTCAGGCGCTTCTCGATCTGGTCACGCATTGCATCGGTCCAGGGCTCTGCGCCGCAAATGGCATACTTGAGCTTGATCTTGTCCACGAGTCCCTGTGCCTCCAGCGCTTCCGCCACATGGAGCAGATAGGAGGGCGTGCAGGCGATGGCGGTCACTTCGCAGTCGATCATCATGGTGATCAGCTTCTGCGTATTGCCGGTGGACATGGGGATGACCATCGCACCGAGATTCTCCGCGCCGTAATGCGCGCCGAGACCGCCGGTGAAGAGGCCGTAGCCGTAGCCGACCTGGAGGATGTCATCCCGGGTAAGGCCCGCCATGGTCATGGCGCGTGCCACACATTCGGACCAGATGTCGATGTCCTTGCGGGTGTAGCAGAGAAGCTTGGGCTTGCCGGTGGTACCCGAGGAAGCCTGTACGCGGACGATCTCCGTGCGGGGCACGGCCAGCAGTCCATAAGGGTAATTGTCCCTCAGATCCTCATAGGTGGTAAAGGGGAGCTTGACGATGTCGTCGATCGTCTGAATGTCGCCGGGCTCGATCCCGAGCTGCTGCATTTTCTTGCGGTAGAATTCCACATTGTGATAGACTCTGCTGATTTGCGAGTGCAGACGCTTTCCCTGGAGGTTGGCGATCTCGTCACGGCTCATGCACTCTTTTGTCTCGTTCCAAATCATGACCTTTCCTTCTCCTTTTTGCTAAATATATTTTTTCTCCCGCGCTTTTTACGTATTCCGGGAGGTGAAGTTCTTCGGCCGGTCAGAGCTGCTTTCGTGCTTTTATCCGCGCTGATATCCCACCTCAAAGGCTCTGGTATTGATCTCGATCGTCTTGGGCGGAACGGTCCGCTCGATGACGCGGATCCACTGCTCCTTGTCAAAATCCATATGTCTGGCTGCCATGCCCAGCACGATCAGATTGAAGACGCGCTGGTTGCCGAGTGCCTTGGCCTCCGCCATGGCATCGATGGAATAGACGGTTACCTGTCCCTTCAGGTCCTCGAGGATGCCTTCCGGATACACCGCCGCGCCGGTGACGACCGGCATAGGATCGATGCGCTCATCGTTGACGATCAGGACGCCGTCCTTTTTCAGGAAATGGGCATAGCGTTTTGCTTCCAGACGCTCGAAGGCGATCAGGACGTCCGCCTGTCCCTCCTCGACGATGGGCTCCGCCACATGCTCGCCGTAGCGGACGTAGGTGACGACGGAACCGCCGCGCTGCGCCATTCCATGGACTTCGGATATCTTGACATCATAGCCGGCATCGGCCATCAGGCCGCCCAGAATGCGGCTGGTGAGCAGGGTTCCCTGCCCGCCGACACCGACGATCATAATATTTTTTGTCTCCATGACCTGTATTCTCCTTTGCCTTCCTCAGATCTCGTATTTTTCCAGTGCGCCGAAATGGCACAGATTTGCGCAGAGGCCGCAGCCGTTGCACAGCGTGTCATCGATCTCGATGGTGCCGTCCTCTTTCTTCTTGACGGCAGGGCAGCCCGGCTTCAGGCACATGCCGCACTTTTTGCACTTCTCGGGCAGTGCGTGCACCTTGTAAGGGAATTTCTGTCCCTTGAGCAGCGCGCAGGGAGCACAGACGATGATCACGGAGAGCTCCTCGCGGGCGGTCTCTTCCTTCACGACCTTCTCGAGGGTGTCAATGTCGAAGGCGTCCACCTCCACGACATGCTCAATGTTCATCGCCTTGCAGAGCTTGTAGATGGAAATCGCGGGAACCTCGGTGCCGTCCAGCGTCTTGCCGGTGGCGGCGTGGTCCTGGTGTCCGGTCATACCGGTGGTCGAATTGTCCAGGATCATCACGGTCGCGGTGGAGCGGTTGTAGGCCAGATTCTCCAGGGAGTTGATCCCGGTGTGCATGAAGGTGGAGTCTCCGATGACGGCCACCCAGTTGCGGATAAAGTCCTTTCCCTTCGCCTTCTCCATTCCGTGGAGCATGGAGATGGATGCACCCATGCAGACGGTCGTATCGACGACATTCAGCGGATCCACCGCGCCGAGGGTGTAGCATCCGATATCGCCGGAGGCGTGGATCTTCAGCTTCTTCAGGACATAGAAGGTGCTGCGGTGCGGGCATCCGGGGCAGAGGATCGGCGGACGGCCGGGAACCTGTGCGCCCTTTGCCGCGGGCGGCTGCTGCAGGAGCCGTTCGCGCAGGAGATTTGCGGAATATTCGCCCTGCAGGGTGAAGAGCTCCTTGCCTTCACAGGGAATGCCCCAGCTGCGGACGTAGGTCTCCACGAAGGGCTCGAGCTCCTCGAAGATGATCAGGCGCTTCACTTTGGAAGCAAAGTCGCGGATCAGCTTCTCGGGCAGCGGATAGACGAGACCGAGCTTCAGGACGGAAGCGTTCGGGAAGACCTCCTTCACATACTGATAGGCGATGCCGCTGGCGATGAAGCCGATTTCGGTATCCCCCATCTCCACCCGGTTGATGGGCATCGTATTGGCATCCTCCGCCATGCGCTTCTCGCGCTCTTCCACGTACACGTGGCGCCCCTTGGCGCTGCCGGGCATCATGACATTCTTGCCCATGTTGCGCTCGTAAGGCTTGTCCTCCACCTCTGTGCGATCCTCCACGACCACCTTGCCCTGGGAATGGCCCAGACGCGTCGTGGTGCGCAGGATGACGGGCGTATCGTACTGCTCGGAAAGATCAAAGGCAAGCTTGGTAAAATCATGTGCTTCCTGCGAGTCGGAGGGCTCGAGCACGGGCACATGCGCGGACCGGCCGATCAGCCGCGTATCCTGCTCATTCTGGGAGGAGTACAGCCCCGGATCATCCGCCACACAGAAAAGAAGTCCGCCATTCGCTCCGATGTAGGATACGGAATAAAGCGGATCACTCGCCACATTCAGGCCGACATGCTTCATGGACACCATGGCTCTGGAACCGGTGATGGAGGCACCGATGGCCACCTCGGCCGCCACCTTCTCGTTCGGGGACCACTCTGCATAAACTTCCGGATATTTTACGATATTTTCCGAGATCTCCGTGCTCGGAGTCCCGGGGTACGCCGCCGAAACCTTCACGCCTGCTTCCCAGGCTCCTCTGGCGATCGCGGCATTTCCCAGCATGATTTTTGTCTCTGACATTTCCGTCCTCCTGTAATTGAATGCATCATTCATAAAATGCATTTTTATAAATGATATTTTTTATCATACCTTTTTATAGGAAAATGGTCAAAAGATTTTACGCAAAAATGCGATGAAATTCGAGTGCTTTGTTTGACACCGGTTGCGGGGAAACTTATAATTTTATTTTGGGTAATCCGAAAGGAAGAAGCGTGGAAGGTTTAAGATGAATTCACACAGAAATGCCACAAAAAAATATATCACATGGTCACTTCTGTTTTTTCTGGGAATGAACCTTCTGCTCGGTCTGGCCCTGATGAATCAGACGAAGCAGTCCATGACGGAGATGATGCGGAGCAATATGCTGGACGTGTCCGTCATGGCGGCGGCGGAGCTGGACGGAGATACGCTCTCCTCCCTGAAGGAAAGCAGCGTGGGCACTCCGGAGTACAACGAGGTGTACGATACGCTGTCGAACTTTTTCCTGTATCAGGATCTGGAGTATATTTATACAGTCCGGGTGACGGAGGATGGGGACTTCGTGTTTCTGATCGATCCGGACCCGGTGGACCCCGGTCGCTTCGGAGAGCCGGTGACCCGGACGGACGCACTGGAGCAGGCGGCGCAGGGGACGGCTGCGGTGGATGAGGCGCCCTTTACCGACCGCTGGGGATCCTTCTACAGTGCCTACAGCCCGGTCTATGATTCGAAGGGACAGCTGGCGGCGATCGTGGCGGTGGACTTTCGCGAGGAATGGTACCAGAAGGGTGTGAACCGCTATGTCTATACGATCCTGATGGTGATCGTGGTGACGCTGATCCTCGGAACCGTGATCGTTCTGAATATCGCGGACCGTTTCAAGATGCGCTTTGATCAGATCTACCGGGAACTGGCCGGGGTGTCCGAGGATGTGGAGGATCTGAGCCGCGAGATTTCTTCCGGAAGGAATTTTCCGGAGCAGTTTCGGCCCGAGATCTGTCTGAGCGAGGAAGACAAAGCGCTGATCGAGGCGGGCGATCGGGATCAGGCCAATGTGATCGAGGCGCTCAGCGCCCGGATCCGCCTTACGCACAGTGAGATCAGCAGTTATATCGAATTTGCAAGGTCCATGGCCTACACCGATGTCATGACGGGCGTCGGAAACAAAGCCGCTTATCTGGAACGGATCGAGACTCTGAAGAAGGGGATGGAGACGCGCAGCCTGGTCTATACCATAGCGATCCTGGATATCAACGGCCTGAAGAAGATCAATGACAATTTCGGACACGATGTGGGAGACTGTGTGATCCGGGACACCGCCGTCCTGCTCATGCGGGTATTCGATGCGCAGACGATTTTCCGCATCGGCGGTGACGAATTCATCGTGGTGCTGGAGGGTAGCGGGGATCAGGAGATGAAAGCGCTGTTCCGCAAGCTCGACGCGGAGACCGACTCTTTCAACCGTACGGAGCGGGAATACGAGGCCGTGATCTCCTTCTCGAAGGGCTGTGCCCGCTACATGCCGGAGACGGATCATGACTTCCGGGATGTGTTCAAACGGTGCGATGAAAGCATGTATCGCGACAAGGCGGTTTATTATCAGACCCATCCGGACCGCAGAAGCTTCCGCGTCTGAGCCGCAGGGTCGCCCGGGGATGGACATATGAGGTGATCGGATGCTTTTCAACACCTACCAATTCTTATTCTTTTTTCCTGCCTTTCTGCTGGTGCATTTTCTGCTGAAGGAGGAACACAGATATCTCTGGATCCTGCTGTGCAGCCTGTTTTTCTATGCCTGCTGGAATCCGCTGCATCTGATCTATCTGTTCTACTGCATTGTCGTTTCCTACACGGCCGGCCTGCTGCTGGAAAAGCGAAAGCAAAAGCCGCTGCTGGCCCTGTTTGTCCTTCTGGACGCACTTCCTCTGCTGGTCTTCAAGTATTCTTATTTTGTGGCGGAGAATCTGGCTCATCTCCTGCGGCTGGATCTGTCCGCGACTTCTTTCCCCCGCTTTTTGCTGCCGGTCGGGATCTCTTTTTATACCTTCCAGACACTCAGTTATATTGTGGATGTATACCGGGGCGATGTGAAAAACGAGCGGTCCTTTCTTTACTTTGCCCTGTTTGTCTCCTTTTTCCCCCAGCTCGTGGCAGGTCCGATCGAGCATTCGAAGGCGCTCCTTCCGCAGCTTCGCAAAAAGCGTCCCTTTGATTACGATCAGTTCCGGGAAGGGATGCTTCTGATGGGATGGGGCATGTTTCTGAAGATCGTGATCGCCGACCGGGCCGCGCGCCTGATCGATCCCATCTATGCCGATTACGCCGGGATGGACGGAATGTATCTGATCCTGGGAACCGTCCTTTTTGCCTTCCAGCTCTTCTGCGATTTCGCGGGGTATTCCACGATCGCGCTCGGAGCCGCCCGGATCATCGGGATCACCCTGACGGACAATTTTCAGGCGCCCTACCTGTCCACCGGAGCGGGTGAATTCTGGCGCAGGTGGCATGTATCTCTGGGACAGTGGTTCAAGGACTACCTCTACATCCCCATGGGCGGGAGCCGGAAGGGACGACTTCGGACCTGTCTGAACAAATTCCTCGTCAGCCTGATCTCCGGCCTCTGGCACGGCGCCTCCTGGACCTTCGTCGCCTGGGGCGCGATCAACGGCCTCTATCAGGTGATCGACGAGCTGGGGAAAAAGCCCCTTCAGAAGATCCGGAAGGCAGCGCTTGGGAGGGTGCTTCTGACGATCCTCATGTTCCTCGGGTACTGCGTTTCTCTGGTCTTCTTCCGCTCCGGGAGCATGGCCCAGGGAGTCGGGATCCTCTCCGGCATCCTGCACCGCACGCACCTCGCAGGGCTCACGGGCGAGATGTTTACCTGGGGACTGAGTGCCGGCAATCTTGCGGTTCTGGCCGCGGCGATCGGCCTTCTGATCTTCGCCGATGTGTGCAAGAAAAACGGGATCTGCATCCGAAAACGGATCCTGGCACTTTCCGCGCCGCTTCGCTGGCTTGTCTACCTGTCTCTTTTCCTTGTGCTCCTGATCTTCGGTGAATACGGGGAAAACGCGGCACAGTTCATCTATTTTGTCTTCTGACGGGAAAACGCGATGATACGAAAAAAAATGATACGAAAGTTCATAGCGTTTGCGGGCATGATCCTCCTTTCCCTGATCGCGACCTCCTTCCTGTTCATGAAGGGGATCCGGGGGATCAACGATCACAATGCCTTTTATGGCCTGGAGCAGGATTCCCTGGATGTTCTCTTCGTCGGGGCCAGCCATTCCTACTGCGCCTTTTCGCCGGAGGTCCTCCTGCGCGAATACGGCCTGGAAAGCTACAACCTGGCGAGCGCCAACCAGAGCATGCTGAGCAATTATCTCTGGGCGAAGGAAGCCCGGAGATCCCAGAAGTACCGGACCCTGGTCGTGGAATGTATGTCCGCGACCATGAGCCACGGCGATGTGGAGAACGATATTCGTTCCATGCACAGCGCGTACGGCTCCCCGGTCTACCTGGAGATGGCAGGCGTATACAAAAGAAAATCCGCCGAAGTACTGTTCCCGATCCTGGTACTTCACGGCGGATTTGACAAAGTCAGTCTGCCTGCCATATGGAATACCCCCGGCGAGGCCAGGGGCTATGTGACGCTTCCGAGCAGGTGCGGGTCGGACTATACCGCTTCGATCCTGAGCGGAGATGCGTCCGCGACCACCTATCTCAATTTTACCTATCTGGAGAAAATCCGGAACTATTGCGAGGAGAACGGAATCCGGTTGATCCTGGTGAAGACTCTGATGGCGAGCAATGAAGTGAACGACTGGAACGACGGGTGCCACAACGAGATCGCGGCCTACGCGCAGGAGCACGGTCTGACCTTTGTCGACTTCAACGAGCCGGAAGTCATGGAGGACGCCGGGATGCGGATCGCGGAGGATGTGGCGGCGGATCTGCGGCACATGAACCGCTACGGCGCGGAAAAGGCCACAAAGTACATCGGAGCCCTGATCGGGGAGTGACCCGAAGCGAAGGTCCGGAAGCGGACTACTCCGCCAGCTCCAGGACCGTATCCGCCATCTCTCCTACATTTTTCATGGTGACGACCCGGCTCATCGGGATGCGGACGGAGAACTCCTGCTCCACTGCCCCGATCAGATTGATGTGGGCGAGGGAATCCCAGCCCTCGATGTCTTCGGAACTGGTTTCCTCCGACAGCTCGATGGTTTCATCGTCAAACACATCGCGAAAGATTTCGGTCAGACGTTCAAATACTTCTTCTCTTTTCATAATTGCTCCTTACGGTTTGTTTCTTGTCCGGGATCGGACCCTAAGCCGGACCGCCGACCCGGATCACATGATTCTTCGGCTCGTACGTATCCGGAATCCGGAAAATCCATTCCGTACTGCCGTCCTGCGCTTCGCGCACCTTCTCGAATCCCATCTGTGCATAGAATTCACGGACCATGGCATTCTTGGCCGTGGGGATGTAATATCCTCTTATGACACGGATGTCAGATGCTTTGCAATGGGCTACCAGTTCGTCCAGCATCGCATACTCCATGTCCCGTTTCAGGACGCGGCAGCTCATGAGCCAGAGCTCCAGATCCAGCGTATCTGCGCTCTTTTTGCCCAGGATAACAGAAACGACACCGTTGTCACCAAAGCGATCCTCCAGCTTTCCGTAGAGGGTCAGGCAGGAAGGATCGGCAGCGATGGCCTCCATCTCCGCCTGGGAGTAGCGTTTCGTGGTCAGATTGAACTGATTGGTCTTGTTCGTCAGCTGGGCGATGCGTGCGAGATACTCCGGGGCAAAGGGCCGGATCTCGGCCTGCATCTGAAGAGAGAGCAGGTAGTCGTTATAATCCGCAAAGGAGCTCTCCGCCTGCTGCCGCAGAAGATTGCTCTCATACATCTCCGCGCGCCGGCGGTCCTCCTCCGAGAAGGCGGTCACCTCGAAAAATCCGCTGCGGTCCAAAAGACGGATGGCGTCCTCCGGGCGCTCCAATTCCGGAACGCTCACGGAAGGGAGCTGCTGCCGGATGATCTCCCGCTCGGCGGGATTGTCATCGACGAAGACGAAGCTCTCGGGCAGCAGGTTCAGTTCCCCGGCGGTGCGCTGCAGATTCAGGCTCTTCGGATCCCAGTTCGCCTTGAAGGCAGTGAAGTCCTCCCGCTTCAGGACGCTGTCCGGACGGGCCAGGCCGGAGAGGGCTGCGTCCTCCTCGTTCTTGGAATTGACCGTCAGGAGCACGCCGATTTCCTTCTGCTTTTTCAGATAGGACTGGAAGGCTGCGTAGGATTGCGCCGTCGGGGTCTCCTGCCCGATCTCCAGACGGTCGGCCCCGTCGTCTCCCACGATCCCGCCCCAGAGGGTATTGTCGAGATCGAGATTCAGGACCTTCTTGTTTTTCCCGAGGGCGGACTTGATCAGATTCGCCACCTGGAACGCGCTTCCGGGGATGGCGGAAAGGCACATGGCGTATTTGTACATGTACCAGTAGGTCGGATCCGCCCATTTTTGCAGACCGTAGTCCGCTGCCTCGTAATTGAGGTCGTGAATATAGAAATTCGGATGTGTATCCGCATATTCGGAGAAGATCAGATTCAGCCGGGCTATAAAATTCCCCGCCCCGCGGTAATCGCTGATATCCCGGTTCCCCAGGAGGCGGTAGAGCGGCGGCTCGAAATTGTTCTGCAGGATCACGGCGTGGTAGGTCTGCTCCAGATGTGCCCACAGTCCTTCAAACTTTGCGCGCACGGCGGCCAGCTTCGCGTCCGCCTGCTCCCGGGTATCGGAGAGGGACGGAAGGTCCGCGTCCGTCAGATTGCGGGAGGAGGTGTGGATGTAGATAAAGTCGGGCGCGAATTCCTCCAGCGCCGGATTCGGAAAGGCGCCGTCCTCATAGTAGCGGTTGTATTCCGACTCGTAGAAGGTGGGCGCGATCCCGTAATTCAGCAAAAACAGCTCCAGCATGCTTTTCAGATCGCTGGTGGTGCTGCCGCCGAGGATGGCGATCTTTTTCGCGGTCCTCGCCGCATTTACGGCTTCATCTGCGAGCAGCTGCCGGCGCAGCGCCCGTTTTTTTCTCAGAAGGTAATCCCCGTCAAAGGGGTATTCCAGTTCCCGAATACTCATCCTGCTATCTCCCGCATGGCTCTCTGTATTATACACTTCTGCCCGGATATGTCTATGTTAACACGTTTGAGCGGGTTTGCCGAGAGCGGATTCAGGCGGCGAAAAAAATAGGACGCTCACGAAGAGTTTTGATTGTCTTTCGCGCGTTAATCCGCTATAATCTTACCTGATGCGGATCTTTTGCAGTACTGTAGGAGAGAGTCCGAACAAATCATTCGCAAAGAGAAGTCCCGGGAAAAAACGAAGTCCGGGACGGGAAAGGAATCGTATGAGCGAAATACCCTATAAGATTTACCTCGAAGAAAATGAGATGCCGACCGCATGGTACAATGTCCGTTCGGACATGAAAAATAAGCCGGCTCCGCTCCTGAATCCGGGAACGCTCGAGCCCATGAAGGCCGAGGAGCTCGGCGCCGTCTTCTGCGAAGATCTGATCGCGCAGGAGCTTGACAATGACACGCAGTATTTCCCGATCCCGCAGGAGATCCTGGACTTTTACAAGATGTATCGTCCGTCCCCGCTCGTCCGCGCATACTGCCTCGAGAAGAAGCTCGGTACCCCTGCGAAGATCTATTACAAATTCGAAGGCAACAATACCAGCGGCTCCCACAAGCTCAATTCCGCGATCGCTCAGGCGTATTACGCGAAAAAGCAGGGACTGAAGGGCGTGACGACCGAGACCGGCGCAGGACAGTGGGGCACCGCACTTTCCATGGCCTGTGCGTACCTCGGACTCGACTGCCAGGTCTACATGGTGAAGGTCTCCTATGAGCAGAAGCCGTTCCGCCGTGAGGTCATGCGTACCTATGGCGCGACCGTTACCCCGTCCCCGAGCAATACGACCGAGATCGGCCGCAAGATCCTGGCGGAGCATCCCGGCACGACCGGAAGCCTCGGCTGCGCGATCTCCGAGGCGGTGGAAGCCGAGATGAAGCAGGACGGCTACCGCTATGTGCTCGGCAGCGTGCTCAACCAGGTGCTGCTGCACCAGACCGTGATCGGTCTCGAGACCCAGACCGCTCTGAAGAAATACAGCATTAAGCCCGATATCATCATCGGCTGCGCCGGCGGCGGATCCAACCTCGGCGGCCTCGTATCCCCCTTCGTCGGCGAGATGCTCAGAGGCGAGGCGGATTACCGCATCATCGCGGTGGAGCCCGCTTCCTGCCCGAGCTTTACCAGAGGCAAATTTGCCTATGACTTCTGCGATACCGGAAAGGTATGCCCGCTGGCCAAGATGTACACCCTCGGCAGCGGATTCATTCCTTCGGCGAACCACGCGGGCGGCCTGCGCTACCACGGCATGAGCCCGATCCTGTCCCAGCTCTATCATGACGGCCTGATCGAGGCGACCAGCGTAGAGCAGACGGCTGTCTTCGAAGCTGCGACCCAGTTCGCAAGAGTCGAGGGTATCCTTCCCGCTCCCGAGAGCAGCCACGCGATCCGCGTCGCCATCGACGAGGCACTGAAGTGCAAGGAGACCGGCGAGGAGAAGACCATCGTCTTCGGCCTGACCGGTACCGGCTACTTCGACATGGTGGCTTACCAGAAGTACAATGACGGCGAGATGACCGATTACATTCCGACCGATGCGGACCTCGAGGTCGGCTTCGCCGGTCTGCCGAAGGTGAACCTGTAATACCGGCGGCCTGTAGTCATAAAACGAGAGCAGAATCATATATTCCTGACAAGAGCATGGAAAGTCCCCTAAAAAAGGGGACTTTCTTTATTTTTCTTTTATGGTTCAAATTGTGAAAATTCTTGTGTCGTTGTCAGATACTTTTTATAATAAAACCATGTGGGCAGGTTGGTTGCTCGCCTCTGTTGCAAATGATTTCCGGTATCTTCCAGGCGCCAAAGATCAGGAGGAAAAGGTCTGGCATCGAACGAGCAAAATGGGATTCAGAAGGAGGTTCGTCTGATCGATGAGATGCTCGGCGATCTGGAGACCACACAGTCCCTGTCCGCCGAGGAGGTTCTGCGCCTTCGGAGCATCCGTACGCGTGACCTGTCCCACCTTCTGTTGAACGAGCGGAGCCGGTCCGATTCGAAGGAGATGACCCGGATCAAGCAGAGCGTGGGCGCACTCGAGCAGATGCTGGATGAAAAACGTGCGCAGGCGGCGTCTCCGGAGCTTCTGGATGAACTGCTCGTGCGCTATCTGATCGCGATGAATTACTGCCGCGACTATATCGACAATCCCAAAAAACGGGACAATGCAAGAAAGGCTGCGGTCCGTCTTACCTTCGGTGCGCTTTCCGCCGAGGCGGAGCGTCTGCAGGTTATGCTAGAATCGGTACAGGAGGATGATCTGCGGAGCATGAAGATCGGCGAAATCCTCGGCACGGGCATGTCCGCGAAGCCGGCGATCGCCACCGGAAAACGCAAAAACAAAAAAGCGCTTGCGGAAGAGCAGGAAGCCGCAGCGAAGGAGATGAGCAAGTCCGCGAAAGCAGCGACCGGCGTATTTGCCGCGGATTACTCCCCGCTGGCCCAGGTGACGAAAGCCGGGAGAAAGGGTGAGCGCCGGATCCGCGAGATCCGCCGCATTTTTGAGCTGCGCGATGTACTCCGCAAGCTCCCGGAGGGGCAGACCTTTGTCTCGGACGTAGAGATCATGGGCAAAAAAGTGCGCCTGATCCAGCGCTCGGATCAGTCCCTGAGCATCCTCGAGGAGCAGAAGGAATTCCGCCTCGAGACGAAAGCACCCGCCCTGATCACCAAGATTGACCGCGAGATGCGCGAGTGCTATCGCCAGGAGAAGGAGGCGGCGCACACGGCCATCGCCGCGATGATCGAGCAGCTGATGAACGAGCGCGGAATCGCACTCGCGGTGCGGCAGGATGAGGAGCAGCAGCAGGCCGGCGCCCGGAAGGCAAAGGCGAAGAAGAACGTAAACGGCAAGGCTTCCGTCAAAGGAAACAGGGCCGGTCTGTCCCTGCCACAGCTCAAATTCCTGCGCACCGGCGTCTGGAATACGAAGGTTACGGAAGAAGGGGTGCTGGATCGCTCGGACTGCCGCAGGGACTGGGTCATCGGAACCTCGGAGGAGGTCCTTGGGGACGTGTTCACGGGCGAGCTTTTGAAGGGCTTGCGGGGGAAAATGTATCTCCTCCCGGAGGAGTCCTTCCGGCAGATCATGGAGAACTTCAACCGGAACGCTCAGAAGAATCTCAAAGATCTCGAGGAGACGGACAAGGCGGAGCTCCGGGCACAGTTCCTGCACGCGCTCAGCCGCATTGCCATTAACGGGACACCGAAGGAACGCAAGGCCGTCGGACTGAACGGGGACAAGAACGACCGGCATCTCTTCCAGTCGCTGACCAATATTATCAATCTGAAGCTTCCGCAGGTCGACGCTCTGCTCCTTAACTTCTTCAAGGCAAGGAGTGAGAACACCACCTTTTTCCTGTTGGAAGGACATCTCGACAGTCTGCTGAATCTGGAAATGTCTTACGGCGGACTCATCCGGAATGAGAAGGATCTGCAGGCCATGGGCGACATCCTGCGTCTGGCAAGGCGCAAGGTCAGCATGGACGAAGACCTGGATCTCGGGATCTATGGCAAGGAGGTCTACGAGAGCAAGGCGATCCAGCTGCTCCTTCTGAAGGATGAGATCACGGAGAAGGAGTGGACCGAGCTGAAGCAGCAGAAAGCCGGCGCGGAGAAGGTGCTGCGCAAAATGGTGGATGCGCAGTTCAGCTCGCTGGCGGCAGACCGCGTGATGCAGGGGCTCCTGCAATTTCTTGGGGAGAAGCTTTTCTTTGCGGACTATTTTACCCTGCGTGATCTCTCGGAGCGCTATCTGCGCGGCATCTCGCTGACCAATGGTCCCGCAGCACTGCTGGAGAAGGACTTTCGGGCGGCTTATTCCGGCATGGAAAAGCGCGCATTTTCCGCTCTGCTTACGCCTTATGTCTCGGGCTTTTTGAAGAATGATAGGTGGATCTGGAAGTCCGACCAGGCAGACGGGCGCAAAAAGCGCATGGCGAAGCGCCTGAAGGATGTGACGACGGCCGAGATCGTCCTCGAAGAGGTGACGGAGAATGTGACCCTTTCCCGGGCCGGCTGGCAGAAACTGGTCCGGCATTTCGGATTTCTTCTTGCGGGCACGTGGTGCCGCATGCGGCTCGGCACCGATGAGGATATGAAGGAGGCGAAGGAGGCGCTTCGCAACAATCTGAAACAGAGCATTCAGGATATCGCTGCGAAGGATTCGAAGCAGGCGACGCTTCTTGGACGCGACGACTTTATTGGCGGCGAGAAGGAGCCGGTGCCCGAGAAGAAGGTCAGCCCCCTGCGGAAGGAGGATTATTCCTTCGCGGGTATTTTCCGCGGCGAAGCATGCCTGGAATCGGAGCCCGTGCGCGAAGTGGTGACGGACCGGAATCTGCGGGAATACCTTTCCGGCAAGCTGCATACGATCATCATCACCAACCGGGATCTCAAGGAGCGGTTCCCGTTCCTGCGCGAGATCCGCAATCTCGGACAGCTCGATACGCTGACCTTCAGCCAGTTTGAGAGCCTCTGCGCTTACTTCCGGGAGAATCTGTCCAGGCCGGAGGTGGCGGAGAGCGTGAGAAAACTCGTCACCGGCGATGCCGAGCTTCTGGCCAAGGAGACGGTGCTGCTGGAAGTCATCAAGCGCCCGCTGACCCGGGAAGAGATCGAAGGCCTGACGGCGAAAGAGGTCCAGCGCCGCCTCGATACTCTGGAGCTGCACAAAAAGCGCCTGCAGATTGCCATCGGCAAGCCCGCACAGCAGCGCGACGGGCGTCTGCGCTTCCGCTTTGAGGATCTGCCCGAGGAGGACAAGGGACTGTTCGGCCGCAAGAAATGGCTCTCCGACCGCCTGTCCCGTTTCGAGCAGGCGAATGAGACCTGGAAAAAGCTGAACGCACTGCCCCCCGAGGCTGCAGAGCAGGTGAAGCGGTGGGGTGCGCTTATTCTGGGCGCTTTTGAACGCGATGGCCGGGAGCACGCGGACCGGCTTCTGGATGAGCTGGCCGAGGTGCTCTCCTCAGACAAGAGGGTCAAGAGCGTATTCGAGGAAGACAATGACCTGCGTCGGACCTATCAGTCGAATCAGTTGACTCTGATGGACGATATCCGTGAGGCCTTCCGCACCACGGTCGGAAAGGTGGATCTGGTCTTCGATGAGGAGGACCAGGTACAGAATGCCCGCAACAAAAAGCAGGATAAGCGCGCGCTGAAGGTGCGCAGCTTCCTGCGGGAGATTTTCCTGTCAGGTGCGCAGGATATTCTCTTCGCGCACGGGAGCGAGGATCAGAAGATCCTCTTTATGGAGAAGGGCAAGGTGCGACCGGAAAGCTACACCGATGAGCTGATGAAGCTGGCCGTCCGGACCAATGCCCGCATAGGGCGCCTCGACCGCGATATGGAACGGTACAAAAGCCAGCCTGCGATGCAGCGCATTCTCCGGGAAAAGATGCTGCCGATCTACCTCGGAATGGAGCAGAAGTCCTATGAGCGGAGCCTTGTGATCGATGAGGAGATCAGCAAGGCGGAGAACTTCCTTGTTACCGAGGATGAATATCTGAAAGAGACGCTGACGATGCTGACGGCGTATCAGAAGCAGCGGGAAGCCCTGGCATCCATGCTGAATAAAAGAGGGGCGACCAGGGAGCAGGAAGCAGCCTATGAGAAGCAGATGGAGGATCTGCACGAGCTTTTCATAAAGCAGCAGGATGCGGTTCACGCGGCGGAGGAACGGGCCGACCTTGCGAAGCAGAGGGCTGCCGCTCTGAAGATGGAAAAGGCGGGGCTGCACGATGCCATAGAGAAGGAGAGAAAGCATAACCTCGAAAAATACGGTGTGGAAACGCTCGACGACCTGAGCGGGTACATGGAGCAGTGGGTGACGAAAGACGGAGAGCTCTCGGGCGATCTGTGCGATACCTGTGCTCTGTTCCGTGCGCGCATGGATCTGCTTTGTTCTTACGGCGGCGGGGAGCTTGAACCTCTCCGGGACGAGCTCGAAAAGCATGACACCGTACTCTCGAGTCTGCTGAATCCTTCCGACGCCGTGGCACTCGATGCGATCGAGTCGTTCTACAAGCGGTTCCGTGCGCTCGGTATCGCGACCGCCAGCCAGTACGGCTATGTGGTGGAGGAATACCTCGAGGAGGTGGTCGGAGATCTTCTGAATGCGGAAAGCCCGCAGGCGCAGAAGCTCATCGCCCAGGTGAGCATGCTCTCCGACGCGGAGCAGGTCAAATTCTGGGAGAAGGGCCTAAGCGACAAGCAGAAGGCGCTCATGGAGGGCAAGCGCAAGGATACGAGTTCCGTCACCGACAACATGATGAGCGCACGCGGCGATCTGAAAGAGCTCCTGAAAAAAGAGATCGGGAAGGGAACGCTGGGCAAGCTTCCGCTCGTTAAGCTCGACGCGGAGGGCGTGGTCTACACGATCGAAAGCTATGTGATCAGCGACGCGCTGTCCATCCAGCAGGCCTACGATCCCGTGACGCTGAAGCAGCTGTACGGAAAGCTCGCCCGCACCTATGTACACAATTACGAGTCCGCGGCCAGAGCCTTCTTAAGCGTGGTCTTTGAGAAGGAATATAACGTCAAGGCGTCCGGCAATGTCATGTTCGGTGAGAAGGAGCTTTCCGTCGCCGATCTGCGCAAAGCGGCGGAGACCATCCCGCAGAAGGAGCAGGACCGCCTGCGCAACCGCCAGGATCTCTTCCAGGCGGGGATCCGGACGAGTGCGATCGAAGGCGTGGAGGCAGAATTTGCCGCACAGGCCAGAGCGATGGTGATCAGCTACCTCGATCGGACGGAGCAGCTGCGCAGGGAGGATATGTCCTTTACCGAAGAGTACCGGGAAGGCGCCCGGAAGCGTCTCGAAGAGCGCAAGAAGGCGAGCTATGCGGTCGCGGAGCAGAAGAGCGAAGGGCGCAGGCTCTATGACAAGACGCTCTTCGGCGGGCAGCAAAATGCCCTCAGGACCTTCGGAAGCACCCGCCGCTCCCTCGTCTATGTGCCGGCCGATCAGGGGAAGGCACAGACCCTGGTAAGCCGCGGGGAGGAGAAGGACCGGCAGCTTTTTGCCGAAGCGAAGAAGCTCTTTGCGCCGACGAAGGAGGGAGATCCCGAATATCCCGACATCCTGGCGGACTGCCTCGATGAATACTGCCGCCAGAAGCAGGGCATCTTGGACAAGGTGGACCGCTTTGCCGACTGGGTGGCGCGGGAAGCCAACGACGTTCAGCAGGAGGCCGACCGTCTGAAGAAGATCTACGACTTTGCGAAGGGAGAAGGCAAAATCCCTGCGGGAGGTCTGGAGCTGTGCGTGCTTTATGTGCGGCGCCATGCGAATGATAATGACACTTCCGTCAAAAACACGACCAAAGAATTCCTGGGTTACTACCAGGTGCTGCGCGAACTTGAGACCCTTCCGGTCTCCTCGCCTGCGCTGAAGCAGAGCCATCAGGATACCTGCGAACAGATGAAAGCGTACCTGTTTGCCCCGGAGACCGAGAAGGACCGGAGCCTGCAGCAATTTACCGATCTGGTGAGCCGCCAGAAGGATTATTTCCTGTACGCTTCCGCAGCCCTGCCCGTCCTCGAAGCGGTGGTGCGGGAGGATGAATACGTCGGCAGGCTCGATGCGCTGAACCAGAGCCGCTATGTCCACAGTCTGTACGAGTATTACACCGGCAGATTCGTCCGGGAGAGCGAAGGCTTTTCCGCCGGCACGGCGAAATTCGATCGGGCGTCCTTACGCAGGGATGCGAAGAAGCGCATCGAAAACAGCGCGAGCCGTGAAGCGCTCATGGTGCTCGGAGACTCCATCAGCAGCCGCGAATTCGAGCGTCAGACCGCCTTCCCGGGGGCCGTCACCCGAAGCGACTTTGAAAAGCAGCTGGCCATGACCCTGCCCGAAGCGCTGCTGGATGAATACAACGCCCTGGACTACGGGCGCCGACAGCTCTTCGCCCTCGGCCTCTATGTCTCCCGTAAGGAGGAGCGCGGCACCTTCCGCGCGATCTATGGCCAGGTGGGGGATCAGATCAAGGATTCCCGTGAGGAGATCCTCCGCTACATGAAGGGCGAGCGGGTCGAATTCCATGTGGACTATGCCCGCAGTCTGCGCGCCCTGACCATGAAGGGGGAGAACGCAAGACAGATCACCGATGAGGAAGTCATCAAGGGGGCGCTCGATTTCGTCATCAAGGTCGAAAAGCGCAAGGAGCAGATCCGTCCGCGCGACTATGCCCGCATGGCTCAGACGGAGTCCATCGCGAAGGCGGCGGATGAGATCCGCAGAGCGTCCAAGCGGTCGGTGGCCGGGATGGTCGAACATGCAAAGGAGATGGATGCGTTAGAGATCCATGAGCAGCGCGACTTCTTCAGCAAGCTCGAAGATTACAGAGTGGCGGATGACAAGCGTCTGTCCACGGACAGCTCCATCGTGGGAGGTGTCACGAAGAAATTAAGTCTGGCGCCCGACAACCTTTCGAAGCGTGTCGGCAAGCTCAGTGCGTCCAACCAGAGTCTGCTGATCTGGCTGCTTCAGGACCGCACCGCGCTGGACTACTCCACCGCCGGCAGGGACGCAGAGACCAAGATCACAGCGCATGTCAACAAGGGCAAGCGCTTCAAGCTCTTTGAGCAGCTCCTCGAGGAGAAGGGCAGATTCCAGGCCCTGAGCGAGGCGAACGATCCGGAGATGCTCGAGAAAGCCATGCAATCGCTCCTCGGCTTCCAGCTCCGGGATGATAAGGAGCTGAGCAAAGGAAAGCTGAAGGAAGAAGATTTTGCGCCTGATTCGATCCAGCGCAAGACCGTCATCGACTGGACGCTTCTGGAGAATGCCCTCGACTTCCTCGATGAGATCGAGCGGGAGCGCATCCGCCGCAAGGCCGTCCGCAAAGCGGGAGATTTCCTGAAAAATGCGCCCGCGGATTCGAAACGCAAGGATGTGGAATTCTATCGCGGCCGCCGGCATGAGCTGGAGACCGGCGAGGCAGTGGCAGCGGAGAAGATCGAGGATCTGATCCACTCGGCCTACAAGCTCGACAAGAAGGAGGAACGCTCGATCTTCGACAACGCCAATGAGATGGACGATCTGATGAGCGGCTTCCACGCGCTGACGGAAGAGCAGAAGCGTCTCTTCTTCCGCGCACTCGAGCATCGTGATATCCTCGATGTCTCACAGAAAAATCTCTACAAGAATGTCTTCGGTCTCGCGGAGCGCGACTATGTCAATCCCACGGGGCGCGACGAGCTGATCGAGGAATTCCTGCAAAATGACGGCGATGTCACCATTAGCGCAAAAACCTATCAGCAGGCCTTCCTGTCCCTGTGCTCCACGCAGGTCAACGACGACATGCGCTTTGAGCAGGCAATCGAAGGTCTGAAGAATGCGGGCAAGGACTGGACCGTGAACAACCAGTATCTGGTGACGGCCCGCAAGACGCGTTTCGACTGGAAGCTGTTCAAGCGCGCGCTGCAGTTCGTGACCAGGACCTGTGACGAGCGCAAGAAGGCCGTGGGCGACAAGCTTCTCTACGAATCGATGGGCAAGGTGGAAGAGAACGGCGCCATGAACATCGACCACAGCTACCTGCGCCGCAATCTGCACCATACCGGCTCCCGGTTCATGCGCTTCCTTGCAAGGGAGGGGTTCGATCAGATCAAGGATGACCTCGGCATCTTCGACACCGTCGCCGGTTTCGCGGACTATGCCCTGTCCACTTCCATGAGCAATTTCATCCACGGAGAGATCAATACCATTCTTGAGAAGGACAAGATGACCAGGAAGGGTGAGGAAGAGGAAGAAGAGAAAGAGGAAGAGGAAGAGCAGGAAGAGGAAAAGAAAGAAGAAGAAAAGGAAGAGGAGCAGAAGGAGCCTCAGAACGAGGAAGAGAAGAAGAAGGCCGAAGAGAAGGCCAAGAAGGAAGCGGAGCGCAAGAAACGTGCTGAGCGGCGTGAGATCCTGATCGAGCGGAGCGTCACCCGTCAGATGCAGGAGGTCGGTGGCAGCCTGGAGCGTCAGAAAGAGATGCTCAAGGACATGGCGACCAATGTGACCGATTCCTACAAGGTGGTCAAGGACATGCTCGGGTTCGGCGAGGCCGAGGAGGAAGAGGAAGAGCTGAAGGATGCGCTGGATCTGGAGATCAAGGACATCGAAGTCGAGAAGCGCCCCGAGAGCAGAACCGGCAGCAAGGCCCTGGACAAGGTTCTCACCTACGCCGAGAAGGCGAAGGGTGTCAAGGAGATGCTCGACGAATATCTCCTGAACCAGCCCGATCTGCTCGAGAAGGTGGACGGCTATATCGAATCCTACCTGGGTGGCTTCATCAGCACGCAGGGAATTGCGGAATCCTATGACAAGAAGGAACTCTGGGTCCGCGAGAAGATGGACATCATCCAGAATGCCATGCTTCCCGAGGAGGTCCGCAAGGCGCTGACGGGCGTGATGGATACGGTTCTGGCCAGCGAGGAAAAGCTGGGGACCGTGGTACCGTATCTGAGCGGCGCGACGGAGGTTCTGAACACCTTCGGCGGCATCGTGACCGCTGCGAAGAATATCCGCGAAATGAACAAAAAAGCGGCGGAGGCGAAGGAGGCCAAAGCCGGCGATGATCAGAAGATCGAGGCGATCGATGCGGAGCGCTTTGACCTGAAGCTGATCCGGGAAGCACAGAAGGACAATGTGGGCCTTTTGCGCGTCGGAAGCTCGCTGACCAAGAGCGATCAGGGCCGGAAGATCCTCGCCGGTGTCGGTCAGCTCGGAGAATTTGCGGCAAAATATGTCGAAGCCGTGCCGAAGCTGGACAAGATTATCCAGGAAGCCGTTCATGTGGCGGACTTCATCTGGAAGTGCATGGCGGATGATAATATGATCTACCAGTACTACGGAGAGGCCGGCAACGATGTCCTGAAGAACATCGATCACGGACGCGAGATCATGATGGAGACGCAGGTCGGCAAGGAGACCATGAATAAGGAATCCGAACTCACCAAGAAGAACGACGGATCGATCGTGATGGATTCGCGCGCGTTTAACATCGTGCGAAATGCCCAGGGCTTCGAGCGCAGCGAGGAACTTTCCGACTTCCTGAAGCTCGGGATGGTGCATTCCCTCCTGTTCTCCGCCAGCAAGTTCAATCCGCTGGAAGAGGCGCGCATCCTCGCCGAGTGCATCCTGACGATCCTCGGGCACAAGGACGATGTGGGCAAGACCGATACCGATACGGCGGTCAAGGTTTTCCATCGTCTGCAGCAGTGAGGAAATGGCACGATTTGACAGATATAAGCACCGTTTTGGGAGTTGCTTTCGCGCGGGTTATAGTATAATTACGCCGTAACCCAAATCGGAAGGAAAGATGAGGAAAAGGAAATGAACATTCGCGGACCGAAGGCACCGAAGGATCCTACAAAAAAAAGAGAAGAGATCTATCTGATGATCGACCGGGATATTGCGGGAACTCCCAAACCGGACGGTCGGATCAGCGACATCAACTTCATGGAAGGGCGCATGCGCAGCCAGATCGTCGGCATCTGCGACAAGATCGACCCGCAGATCCTGGACATGACCGAGCATGCGGATACGCTGGTCCGGCTCGTGCACAGCATCGGCGTGAGCTTCACGGCCGGCCACGAGGAATTTAAGAACGAGTCGCTGGATTTCACGATCCAGTTCTACGGCAAGACCGACAAATACAACACCGGGAGTAATATCACCGTGGACTGCCCCCTGAACGGGGAGGAGGTTCTGATCCCGCTCGCAGAGTGCGGACTGACCGAAGAGGATGATATCATCGGCGCCTTCCTCTTTACCTTCACCGGGCAGGAAACCTTTGCGAAGGTGACGCTGAAGTTCTATTTAAATGACGGATACCATGCCCCGGCGATCGAGGTGGATCCTCCCGTGGACTTTACCTCGCCGAACTATCAAAAAGCGCTGGATCGCTCCATCCTGAATGTCGGCAATACCTTCCGCCTGAAGCGTGTGATCGAGAAGGCGCGGCGCGGTGAGGACATCGTGATCGCGTACATCGGCGGCTCCATCACCCAGGGCGCAGGCGCGAAACCGATCAACGACCACTGCTACACCTATCTGTCCTACCGCGGCTTCTGCGACCTCTTCACGGGCGGCGATACTTCGCATGTCACCTATGTCAAGGCCGGTGTGGGCGGTACGCCCTCCGAGCTGGGCCTGGTCCGTTATGACAAGGATGTCCGCTCCTATGGCGCGACGGAGCCCGACCTCGTGGTCGTGGAATTTGCCGTCAACGACGAGGGCGATGAGACGAAGGGCGTCTGCTATGAGAGCCTGATCCGCATGATCGCGAAGAGCCCGAAAGCACCGGCGATCATCCTGAATTTTGCGGTATTCATGAACGACTGGAATCTGGAGGAGCGCCTGGTCCCGGTGGGCATGCACTATGATCTGCCCATCGTCTCCGACCGTCAGGCCGTGGTGCCCCAGTACGCGAAGGACACCGTGATCACCAAGCGCCAGTATTTCTACGATATCTTCCATCCCTCCAACGAGGGACACCGGGTGATGGCCGACTGTCTGATCGAGCTTTTCAGGCGGGCGGATGCGGCACCTGCTTCCGACACGGATGTCGATTTTGCGAAGGAAGCACTGCTGGGCGGTCAGTTTGAGGATCTGGAATTCTTTGACCGCAGCAATTATTCCAAATACTGCGAGATCGAGGCGACCGGATACGACGGGGAGGACCGTGAGCTGCAGGCGGTGGAGCGGAACATGGATCTGAGTGTGACGAAGGTCTTCGAGAATGTCTGGGCCAAGGAGGCATCGCCCTGTGCGAACTCCTTCCGGATGAAGATCCGCGCGAAGAACCTGATCCTCGTGATGAAGGATTCGGGCAATCCCGCGTTCGGAGCGGCAGATTTCCTTGTGGACGGCCGCGTCGTCAAGACCATCGATCCGCTTGAGGTCGGCTGGGCCCACTGCAATCCGCAGATCATGTTTGACGAGAAGGAATCCGCCGAGCATGTTCTGGAAGTCGTGCTGAGAGATGAGGCGAAAGCATTTACCATTCTCGGATTCGGCGTTACAATTTGATGCATGTCGGCTAAAAACGCACACATTACGGCAGGATGAGGGATGATGACACAAGAGCTGTGCGACGGAGGGAGAATTTATGAAATATTCCGACGGAAAACCGTATAAAGTGATCGCAGTATGCATGGCGAAGTTCAACAATTCCGAGGAGACGGAGTTCATTTCCGATTTCCATAAGGTCTGTGTGCGCAACAATTTCAAAATGTTTATCTTTTCCTCTCTCGAGGATTTCTATTTTGAAAATGTCTTTGACCGTGCGGAGGAGCAGATCTACAGCCTGATGGAGCCGGAGAAATTTGACGCGGTGGTCATCAGCTCCCTTTCCTTCAAGCGGGACGGGATCGCCGAGCGGATCGCCGAGCATGTTCTGAAGGCCGGAGTGCCGTGCATTTCCCTGGTCCGTCCGATCGAAGGGTGCATCAACATCCGGTTCAATTTCAAGGACTCCTTTGAGGAAGTGGTGCGCCACGTCGTCGAGGTACACAAGCCGAAGCATATCAATTTTATCGCCGGCCTGAAGAATAATATTTTCTCCGATCAGCGGCTGGAAGTATTTAAGAAGGTCCTGCGGGAGAACAATATCCGCGTGGAGGGAGACCGGATCGACTGGGGCGATTTCTGGGAAGAGCCCACCGCCAATGTAATGGACCGGTTTCTGGCCTCGGGCAAGCCGATCGATGCCATCATCTGCGCGAACGATTTCATGGCGATGGAGGTGTGCAGGAAGCTGAAGGAGGCCGGACTGCGCGTGCCGGAGGATGTCATCGTCGCCGGATTTGACGGTGTGGATCTGGAAAAATATCATTATCCGAGGCTCTGCACCTCCTATGTGGACAATGAGAAGATGGCGGAGATGGTGGTGACCATCCTCAAAAACAGCTTTGACGGGAAAGAGATCCAGCCGGAATACATGCTGGGATGCACCTTCCGCGCCGGACAGTCCTGCGGATGCCACCGCAACGAAGTGGCGCTGGAGAAAGTCGACCAGATCAGCCAGAAGCTTTTCCATGTGGCCAAGCACGAGAAGATCATGATCAGCCGTGTGGAGGAGATGTACACCAAATTCTACGAGCTGGGGCATTTCGAGAATCTGCCCATGATCTGGGACTGGCTGGTATATTACATCACCCGGTTTTTCGGCGGGGATTTCTGGCTGGCGCTGAATGTGGATTTCCTGAATCCGCAGATGGATATCTGGCCGAATCTGAGTCCGCTCGGACAGATGGCGCCGCACCACTATTACACCGATGAGCTTCGGATCCCGGTCGAATGCGTGAATCAGCAATTCACCTCCGGCAATGTGATCACGAGAGAAGAGCTGATCCCGGATTTTGAGGAGGCCATGAGCCGGAGCACGCTCTTTTGCCTGATGCCGCTCTATGTACAGGAAAGTACGGTGGGATACGCGGTCTCCGCATTCGATCCGGAAGGCTTTGAATTCGCCATGCTATATTCCTTCGTGATCAATCTGCGGAACGTGATCGAGATGCACAAGTATCGGATCGATCAGATGAATCTCTACAGCACGGATCAGCTTACCCGGCTCTTCAACCGCAAGGGCTTCTACAATCATATGGGAGCCTATATCGCGGGAGCCAGAAGCCGCGGGGAGGAGCTCTGCCTGATCTCCGTCGACATGAACTGGCTCAAGCATACCAATGATACCTTCGGTCATGCCGAGGGGGATTTCGCGATCTCCAAGGTGGCGCAGGCACTTCGGTCAGCGGCCGACAAGTCGAGCATCCTCACGCGTTTCGGCGGAGACGAATTTGCGGTGGCATTTGCCGCGCAGAATGCAGCCGAGAAGGCGGAGGAAGTCATTGCCGCGATCCTGCGGGATCTCGATGCCTTCAATCAGTCAAAGTCCAAACCGTACCCGCTGTCCATCAGCTATGGCTATGTCGTACATGTTCCGGATGATGATTATCCTCTGGAACGCTTTATCCGTGAGGCAGACCGGGCGATGTACGAGAATAAGGCAAAATATAAGGAGACGCATACCTGGGAACCGCATCCGGCCGCTGCAACCGCTCCGGATGCGCAGGAAGAATAAAACCACTGAGCATGAAACTGTTTGTCAGAGATAAAAGTTTTTATATCAAGGCTGCCACTCTGGCTGTTCCGATCGCGCTGCAGAGCGTAATATCCATCGGAGTCAATCTGGCAGATAACATGATGGTCGGTGCCCTCGGAGAGACAACCCTTTCCGCCACGGCACTGGCCAATCAGTTTGTCAGCATTTTTCAGATCTGCTGCATGGGTCTGGGGATGGGGGCCAGCGTACTCACGGCCCGCTTCTGGGGGATGAAGGACATCGGCTCCCTGAAAAAGGCCCTGACCCTGATGCTGCGCCTCTGCGCCATCCTTGCCATCGTGTTTTTTACGATCCCGACGATCTTCGTTCCGACGGGGATCATGAAGCTCTACACGAAGGATGCGGCCGTCGTGGCGGAGGGGATCCGCTATCTGAAGTGGATGATCCCCTGCTTTCTGCTGCAGGGGCTTGCGCTGACCAGCACGATCGTGCTGCGCAGTGTCGGCAAGGCCAATATCCCTTTGATCTCCTCGATCGGAGCGTTCTTCATCAACATCTTCTTCAATTATATTTTCATCTTCGGAAAGCTGGGCCTGCCCGCCTTCGGGATCGAGGGCGCGGGCATCGGAACGCTTATTTCCAGGATCTTTGAATTTAGCACGATCTGCGGGTACATTCTCCTGGTCGACAAGCACATCGGCTATCGCGTTCGTGATTTTCTGAGCCCCTGCACCGATCTGCTGGGCACCTATATTACCATCAGTCTGCCCGTCCTCGTTTCCGATACGCTCCTCGCGCTGGGCAATTCCGCGGTCGCCATGGTCATGGGACGCATCGGCAAGAATTTTGTCGCTGCCAATTCCATCACGGTTGTGACGCAGCAGCTCAGCACGGTGCTCATTCAGGGCATCTGTCAGGCGAGCTGCATCATGACCGGCAATACCCTCGGCGAGGGACACCGGCAGAAGGCGATCGATGAGGCCTGGACTTTCCTGGGACTGTCCATGGTGATCGGACTCATCGGAGGCGGGATCATCCTCCTCATCAGCGGCCCGATCATCGGACTTTACAATATCACGGAGGAGACAGCGGCGATCGCGCAGCAGCTCATGCAGTCCATCGCGCTGATCATCGTCTTCCAGTCCATGAACAGCATTCTCACGAAAGGGGTGCTGCGCGGCGGAGGCGATACAAAGTTCCTCATGGCGGCGGACATTCTGTTTCTGTGGATCCTCTCGGTACCGCTCGGCGCGCTGGCCGGCCTCGTGTGGCATCTGGACGCCTTCTGGATCTACTTTTTCCTCAAGATCGATCAGATCGTTAAATCCGTCTGGTGCATTTTCCGTTTAAAGAGCGGCAAATGGATCAAGACCTTCCGGGAAGAATGACCATGACGAAGACAAAAATAGATAAGGAAGTGTTCTACCGGCACCTGTGGGCGCTGGCACTTCCCATCATGTTCCAGAGCCTCATGCTGGCTTCTGTGGCGGCCGGAGATGCGCTGATGCTCGGGCGGATCGCCCAGGATCAGATGACGGCCGTGTCACTTGCAACCCAGATCCAGTTTGTCCAGAACATGTTTCTCTCCGCGGTCACGGCTGCGGGCGCCATCCTCGGCGCACAATACTTTGGCAAGGGCGACCATGATACGATGCGCGAGATCTTTAACCTGATGTTGAAGTTCTGCGCTCTGATCAGTCTGCTCTTTTTTGTTGCCTGCCAGTTTCTGCCCGGGGCACTGATGACGATTTTTACCGGGGACCCGGATCTGATCCGGATCGGCTGCAACTATCTTCGGATCGCCGGCTGGTCCTACCTTCTGACCGGGATCTCCCAGAGCTATCTGACGATGATGAAGGTATCGGATCATGTCACGCCCTGCGCACTCATCAGCTCCTTTGCCGTGGTGGCCAATATCGGCCTGAATGCGGTCTTTATCTTCGGACTCCTCGGAGTCCCCAGGATGGAAGCGGCCGGAGCGGCCCTCGCCACGACGCTCGCCCGTGTGATCGAGCTGGCGCTGTGCCTGATCCTTTCCGCCGGACCGGGCTATCTGAAGCCGGCATGGAAGCGGATGTTTGCCCGGAACCGGCTGCTTATGCAGGATTTTCTGAAGCAGTGCTTCCCTCTGCTCGGAGGAGGGCTTCTGTGGGGCGTGGGCTTTACGTCCTACACCGCGATCGTGGGACATATGGGTTCGGATGCGGCGGCTGCCAATTCCGTGGCCGCGGTGATCCGCGATCTCATCTGCTGCGCCTGCAACGGCGTGGGTACCGCCGCCGGTATCATGGTGGGCAATGAGCTCGGAGCCGGGCATCTTGCGATGGGCAAGGCCTACGGCATCAAGCTGAAAAATATATCCTGGGTTATCGGCTTTGTCTCCACGGGCATCATTCTCGCGCTGATCCCGCTGAGCCATCGGATGGTCCTGCTGACCGATGAGGCCCATGCGTATCTCACCGGCATGATGGTGATCATGTCGGTCTACATGATCGGAAGATGTGTGAATACCGTGACGATCAACGGTGTCCTGGACGGCGGCGGAGATACGATCTTTGACATGTACAGCCTCGCCGTATGCATGTGGGGCATCGCGATCCCGCTGGCACTTCTCGGAGCCTTTGTCTTCCACTGGCCCGTTCTGTGCGTCTATGCCTGCACCTGTCTGGATGAGGTCGGAAAGCTCCCCTGGGTGATGCTGCGCCTCCGCAAGTACAAATGGGTTCAGGATCTGACCCGCTGAAAATCCAGATTCTAAACAAAGTATAAAAAAGAACACCAAAATAAAATTCCATACATCGAAACTTTTCCGCACCCCGGGGATAATGGTAGCGTAACTGAAAATCTCTTTTGGGGAGGAAAGGAAATGAGACTTGGAAAAGTGTCAAAACGGATCATGGCGCTTTGGCTGGGTTTGCTGATGGTCTTCTCATCCGTGAATCTGGCGGCTCCGCTGGACGCAGCGGCAGCAGGCGCCGAACAGGTACCCTTCGGACAGATGGCGGAATACCACGCCGATGCGGATACCATAGGTGTAGTGTGGGGCGCGGACGGGGTATATTCCGCGTACACCGTAACCATCCGCGGGGTGGATACGACGGATCCCTACGAGGACGTGCAGGCGGATCAGTTCCTCGGTTACCACAATTATCCGTCCCTGACCGGCAGCTATGAGCCGGGGAAGACCTATCAGGTTTCCATTCAGGGCCAGATGGACGGAGAGCTCTCGGCCCCTGCCGAGGCACAGGTGACCATTCCTGGGGAGACGGTATCTCCCGAGGTGCCGGAGGATCCGGAGGTGCCGGACCCGGAGGATCCGGATCAGGGCGGAGAGACGGAAAGCGCGGAAGGCGCCATCGATTTTGAAAAGCTCGAGACCGAGCTCTATGTCGGAACCGACTGGTCGGGCGCTTCGGCGACCATGACCGCACAGGGAACCCGCGCGGTCCTGAATGCGTCCAACCTGGGATGGGCCAACAGCGAGTGGGCCATCCAGTACATTCTCAAGAACATTCGGTTCAAGGATAACACCACCTATACGGTATCGTTTGATGCGAAGGCCGATGTGGACAAATCCTTCTTCCTGAAGCTGGATGATGTGGCCGGCTTCATCGCGGAGACGGTAACGCTGAAGGCAGGCGAGACCCTGCACTACAGCAAGACCGTAGACTGCGGGACCTTCGACGCGGCAAAGCCCTTCCTGTTCTTCGCTCTCGGACAGATGCCGGGCGAGCAGGTGGCAACAGCCGGTCAGATCACCATCGAGAATCTCGTGATCCGGGATGCGGATGGCAATCCCGCCCAGATCGGTGCGACCGAACAGCCCTCCGCCGAGATCGGAAAAGAGTATGATTTTTCCGCAGACAATACCGCAGGCGATTTTGCGGATCCGGGCCTTGCGAAAGACGGCTATACGCTGGTCTGGAACGACGAGTTTGACGGCAATTACAATGGCGCGGAAGTGGACGCCGAAACCGGACTGAACCTGAACAACTGGGCGTATCAGCTCGGCGACGGTACCACCGACTGCGGCAACTACGGCTGGGGCAACAACGAGCTTCAGTCCTATACAAAGAACCGGAAGAACATCTCGGTCAACGAGGACCTGACCGGAGACGGACAGGCGGACGGACTGCTTCGCATCACCGCCTCCTACGAGCCCGGCTATGTATACGCCGGCGAAGGTGCCAAGAATTACACCTCCGCCCGGATCCGTACCACGAAGCCCGGCGAGACCCTGTTTACCACGACCTACGGCTATATCGAGAGCCGTATCTCCCTGCCCGCAACGCAGGGTGCATGGCCCGCTTTCTGGATGCTGCCCGAGAGCACGAGCATCTACGGCGGATGGCCGGTATCCGGTGAGATCGATATCCTGGAGACCTGCGGCAACCGTCTGACGGATGCCTGCTCCACCCTCCACTGGGGCGTTCCTTCCCATGTGTACAAGGGAAGCGGCTATGTGGATCTGAATTCCGACTTTACGTACTTCCATACCTATGCGGTCGACTGGGAGCCGGGCAAAATGACCTGGTACTATGACCGTGAGCCGATCTACACGCTCAGCAACTGGGAGAGCGCCATCAGCGGAGCTTCCGATTCCCTGAGCTATGATGCACCTTTTGATGCACCGTTCTACATGCTGCTGAATCTGGCAGTGGACAGCGGTCAGTTCGGCGGAGCAGCGAACAAGGCTGCTTTCCGGGATGATATCAACATGTATGTGGACTATGTCCGCGTCTATCAGAAGAGTGAAGGATATCCTGCTACCGCGGATCGCAGCGCCTCCGGGGATGCTGCTGCCGATTGGGCGGATTACGCGGGTGTCAACCAGATCGCGGATATCGCTGCGGATGCTCTGGCTGTCTGCGAAGGCGGCGGCATGAACGACAGCGCTTCCGATGCTTCGAAATGGTATCTGTCCTACCAGAGCGATGCGACCGATGCAACCCTCGAGCGCTTCGCGGATGCGGACGGACGCACCTGGGCAAAGGTGGGTGTCAACACCCCCGGCGGACAGGACTATTCCGTACAGCTGATCGGCCATTACAATGCGAAGGCCGGCTATGTATATCGCGTATCCTTCGACGCATATGCCGATGGTGCGCTGGTCGGAAAAAATGTGAACTGTGATTCCAAGGAATGGGCAGGATGGAGCACCTACGGCATCCAGTCCGTGAAGCTGACCGACAGCCCTGCTTCGTATTCCTACACCTTCGCGCAGAGCGAGGATTTTGACAACTGCCGGATCGAGTTCAATCTCGGTGCATCGGCCTCCGGACATGTGTATATTTCCAATACCCGTGTGGAGATCGTGGATCCTTCCGTGCTCGGTGAGAGCCAGGGAGCACGCGCACCTCTGGGCAACGGCAATTTGATCTACAACGGCAGCTTTGATCAAGGCCGGGAGCACCTTGGCTACTGGAACGTGGCAGAAGGCACGACCGCTCTGGTTCCCAGATACACCACCGAAAAGCTTGCGGACGGCGATGTCTCGGTCAAGGATGTCGCATCCATCACCGGTCCCGAGCAGCTGGAAGGCGGCATCAAGTACTATGAGCGCAGAGCACAGATCAGCGGCGCGGAGGGCAAGGCACCCCGCATCTTCCAGCCGGATCTGAGACTGAATGCGGATACCTACCAGGTAAGCTTTGATCTCTACAGTGCGGAGGATACCTATGTCAAGGCGTCCATCTATACCTGTGAGAACGGCGTCCTCGGCGAAGAGCTCGGAAGCGCGAAGGCTGCTTACAAGGCGGCGGACGGCGTAAAAGAGCTCCACCTGTCCTTCGATACAAAAGAGGATGCGCAGCAGGCAGCGCTGGTCATCACCTTTGCCAAGGGTTCTGTCGTACAGCTGGACAATGTCTTTATGAAAGGTGCCCATCAGGCCTCTTCCGTGGAGGAGCATCCTCTGAAGGCGGACGCCGTATGGGTCGGAGACAACGGAGCCGGCACCGGACTTTCCCTGAGCAGTGAGCAGGGCACCACGAGCCTTTCCGGCATCGTGAGCGGCGGCAACTGGTATGCACCTCAGATCATTTCGCCCGACTTCGGACTAACGGCCGGAATGCAGTACACGCTCAGCATGAAGGTGAAGATGGAAGGCGCTTCCAACCGGACCTTCGAGTATATCATCCAGGAGAATGCGGGAAGCTGGCATGTCTTCGACGGCGAAAAGCATCAGCTGACCTATGATCCCGCACAGGCGGACGAGGACGGATTTGTCACCTATACCCGGACCTTTACCGCAGATGCGACGATCCCCAATGTACATTTTGTCTTTGGATGCGGCAACAGCGGCGCAACCGGAGACCTGACCTTCCTCTTCCGGGACGTAACCCTTGATCTGGTTGCGGGAAATGCAGGAGAAGAAGGGGAGATCGGCGATGACGGTGCCGACATAAGCGACGACCTTTTCCGGGACGACGACGCTACGCCGGACACGCCGGATGATCCTGACACGCCGGACGATCCTGACACGCCGGACGATCCTGACACCCCGGATACGCCCGATACGCCGGACGATCCCGACACTCCGGATCAGCCTCCGGTGATCGACGATCCCGATACCCCGGATCAGCCTCCGGTGATCGACCATCCCGACGAGCCGGATACGCCGGATACCCCGGACGTTCCGACAGAGCCCGAGAAGCCGCAGAAACCTTCCCTTGTGAAGCAGGTGGTAAAGCAGGTCTGCAAACAGCTTGAGACCATCAGCCGGGTGATTCCGGTCCTGAAGCCTGTGATCAAACCGGTTCAGAAGCTTCTGAAGCGTATTTTAAGCTGGTTCTGAATCCGGCCGGATGCATGACAATGCGATCTAAACCTTAAGCAACAAAGACTCCTTCGGTAGAGTGATTTCGAAGGAGTCTTTTCGTTTGATCGGAAAATATGCGGAAGAAAAAAAGACACAGGGGAAATAAGATTCTGAGATTGCGATTATGGCCGGCTGCCCTTATGATATAAGGGAGGGCCTGAAAACGAATCGAAAAAGTAGGACATCCCTTCAGGCGCGGAGGAAAAAGAAAATGGTGGCGTTTCTGACAAGCTCTTTCATTCCCTATACGCGGGTTCCGGAAAAAAAGACCCCGCTCATGGATGAAAACGGCTTTCGGGAAAATCTGAAAAAATACTGGCCGGAGCATGCGCATTTTCTGTTCGTCGTGGCGGATCCGGAGGATGCGGTCCAGACGCAGCGCGCCGTAGCGCAGGTCGTGGGAGCCTTCACGGATAGCGGATTTATGTCGGAGGATGTGACGATCCTCGATCGGAGTAACAGCAGCCGTGCGGCGCAGCTCGTCCGGGAGGCGAACGTTCTGTACCTCTCCGGCGGTCATGCGCCCACGGAAAATGCCTTCATAGGCGAGATCGGTCTGCGGGAGCTTCTGAAGGATTATCAGGGACTGTTCATCGGTCTCTCCGCAGGGGCGCTCAACGCGGCGGACGAGACCCTTCAGATTCCGGAACTTCCGGGAGAAAGCCTGGATCCCGCTTTTCCGGTGCATCTTCCGGGGCTTGGCATCACATCTTTGCATATCGTCCCGCATGCCGCGTATTTTCGCACGCTGACCCTGGATGGCAAGTCCTACTACGATGACATCCTGCTTCCGCTCAGCCACGGAAACCGGATCTACTTCATCGACGATGGCTCCTATTTTCTGATCGATGACGGTGTCTGCGAATTTTACGGAACCGGCGAGATCATAGAAGACGGCGCGGTCCGCAGGATCTCCTCCGTGGTGGAGCCGGAGATCTGGAAAGCGGTCATGGCGCAGGGGTACGGGTGCGCATTCGTTCTGGACAGCGAGACCGGGAGCATCGAGTTCAAACATATCAGCCCCTTCCTGAAGCAGATCGGCATCTCTCCGGCTAAGATCCGGGACTTCCCGACTTTGATCCGGATCCTCTCGGAGCGTCTGGTGGTGGAGGAGGAGAAGCAGCCGGTCATCGACCAGACGTCGATGGAGTGCATCTTAGGGGAAGTGGCGCGATTTGGCTCTTTTTCGAGGACCGTGCACTTCATGCGCAAGAGCGTCCGCAATTCCGCGGATCTGCGCATACGGAGGATCGGAGACAATCTGTTCGGGTACATTTTCAACAATACCGAGTCCATCGACCGGGACTGGATGACGGATATTTTTTCCCGCACGGGCTTCATCCGGGAGCTGGAAAACTTCCTGAGCGAGACGGAAGACCCGATGTGCTATTCCCTGATCTACACCAACATCAAGGGCTTCAAGACGATCAATGATCTCTTCGGACAGCAGTCCGGAGACATGGTCATCTTCACGGAGAAGGATGCCGTGATAGAGGCCTTTGATCCGGTTTTCATCGGCCGTCTGGAGAATGATCATTTTATCCTTCTCGTGGAAAACAGCCATATCTCCGAGGAAAAGTTCCGGAGCCTGGCTCAGCTGACCTATACCGAGAAATATAAAAAATACACGTTTACGATCCGGTGCGGACTGGCCCAGATACTCTCGAGAGACGAGCAGGGAAGCGATCTGATCGACCGCGCGCGCATGGCAGAGAAAAACATTCGCGATGAATCGGCCAGAAACTGGGAGAAATTCGAGGCGAAGACCCTGGAGATCTACACCCGCAACGGAGAATTCGTCTCCGAGCTGAGTGATGCCGTAAAAAGCGGAGAATTCAAGACCTATTATCAGCCGATCGTCGACACGCGTTCGCGGAAAATCGTGACCGCCGAGTCCCTGATCCGCTGGGAGCACCGCCGTCTCGGGCTGATCCCGCCCGCGGAATTCGTCCCGCTTTTCGAAAAAGAAGGGAAGATTCCCATTCTTGATACGTTCATGCTGAAAAACGTCGAGGCCTTCCAGTCGGGCCGTTTTGCGGAAGGAAAGCATATCGTTCCCGTGTCGGTCAATCTCTCGCGGATCGATTTCTTTGATACCCTTCTTCTTGAGGATATACGGACGCTTCTCGCGTCCTCGACGATGCCCGCCGACATGGTCAAGCTCGAAGTGACGGAGTCGGCCTATGCGGACATCGAGGAGCGCGCGATCGGTTTCCTGCGGGATATGAAGGCGATGGGAGTCAAGATCCTGCTGGACGACTACGGCTCCGGAATGTCCTCCCTGTCCACGCTGGAGACCTTTGCATTCGATACCGTCAAGCTCGACAAGGGCTTTATCCGGAAAATCGGGAAGAGCAGCATCGCGGAATCCATCATCCGTTCCACCATCCAGCTCTCCCATGACATCGGGAGCGATGTCATCGCCGAGGGCGTGGAGACCGAGGAACAGGTGGCCTTCCTGCAGGATGCGGGCTGTGAGATGATTCAGGGTTATTATTTCTATAAGCCGATCCCGCAAGAGACTTTTATGGGGCTTCTGGACAAGGAGACCCTGCAGGGATAAGCAGACGGTCCGTCACTCGCCCGTAAGCACCGGGATTTGCGCGTAATGATCAAAAAGCTGCGGCTCATGCGACGCGGCCAGATCGGGAAGCGCATCCAGCAGGAAACGGTAATAATCCTCGCTCAGGATCAGATCCGATGCCTTCAGTCGGCTTCGGACCAGATTGTTCACGGAGCTGACATAGGTGTCGATTTCTTCCTTTGTCCATGCAGCGTAGGGTCCCTCCGGATCGCGGAGCGTAAACTTTTTGCCGTAGGACCGGTAGGTTCCGATGTCCGTCATCCAGCTTTTGGAGGCCATGATGACGACACGGTCCGGCGCGTCCGAGAGGATATCCCGCCCGGCGAGGAGTCTGGAATCGTAGTCCAGCCCCATGAGATTTGAGACGGTCGGCAGGATATCGATCTGGGAGCAGACGGCGGAGACCGGTACCGGCTCTGTCATGGACGGAGACCATATGATCAGAGTATTGCGGTAGACTTCAAAGTCTGCCGCTTTTTCGTCCAGACTCTGCAGCGTGTCGATCCCGTAGCTGCGACCGGTGAGCTCTTCGATGATATCGATATCAAAATACGGGATATGATCCGGAGCCAGCACAAAAAGCGTGTGATCCGCCATCCCGCGCTGCGTCAGCTCGTCCACCAGATACTGCAGGGCATATTCGAGCTCCAGATTCGCTGCGATATAGCAACGGGTTTCTTCGCTGTAGGGAAGGTCCCGGACCGTCTCGAAATTGCGGGCGGCCATGGAGTCTCCGGTCCGCGTGTAGGGCATGTGTCCGCTGACGGTCATGTAATACACATGGAACGGTTCGTAGTCCGCATATTGAGGAAGCGTCTGCTCCGCCATAAACAGATCGGACTGCGGCCAGAGGGCTTTCCCGTATTTCCCAAGCTCCGGGACATAACCGGAACCGAACTGACGCCAGTCGTAGCCGAGGCGGGGATGGGACAGCGCGCGTCCGTACATGTTGTGGTTATTGTGGAAACCGATCGTGGTATAGCCGATGCTGCGCAGCTGATTGCCGAGCGTCAGCGGAAGAGTGACTGCTTTTTCGCCGGCATAGGACATGCTGATCGGCGGTCCGTTCTTCGGGTAGAGGCCGACCAGGTTGCGGTATTCGCCGCCCGATGTACTGGTATAGTGCAGCACCGAGTAGAAATTCTCAAACACAAAGCCGGTCGTGCTCATCCGGTAAAGCATCGGGGTAAGCTCCGGATCGATCATGGCGCCGTCGAACCCTTCCGCCGTCAGAAAGACCAGATTGTATCCGGCAAACATGCCGGTGTATTCGTTTTTCCGCGTGGGCTCCTGCGAGGCCAGATATTCGTTCAGCCACTGCTTATTCTTCGTGGGAGCTGCCTGCTGCAGGGCATCAAAATCGATGTCCCACACATTCGGGGAATTGTCCGGCATTTTTGCCGTGTCCGCATCCCCCGCAGCGTCCGCATCCCCCGCGGCTCCGTTTTCGGAGGAGGGGGCATTTTCTGTCCCGTGGTCCGCCGGATCGGAAAGCGCCTCCCCTTGCGCGCCCGGGTCGCTCTGATCTGTGCCCGCCTGCTCCGAAGCCGGATCGGTGCTTGCCTGCCCCGAAGCCGGATCTGCTGCCGCTGTGGGCAGCTGCGGAAGCACCGCCGGATCCGGCAGTCCCGCTCCCGTATCCGCAGAAAGCAGGTCTTCCGGGAAGGGATTCTCCGGGATTCCGAAGGCCACATGCTGCGCATCCAGCCGGATCATGGAGAGAAGCCCGAAGCTCTCGACCTGATCATTGATCGCGGTATCCGAAAAATAGAGCGCAGAGAGCGCATCCCCGGTCGGACCCTCCATCTGCTCCACACATCCGAGCGCAGACAGATGCGCCATGCATCCGAAGAAAAGGAGCGCAAACCCGGTGGCCCGGTTCATGCGGGGCATGGGATGATGCATTCGCACCCGCTTTTGTTTTTTCCGGATCTGGACCGGTTTTGTTTTCCGGGGATGGACCAGGAGGCAATGCAGCGCCCAGAGAAGAAAGAGCACCGCATACATGACGGGAAGCCACAGATGTTCCCGGAAACCGATCAGGATCAGATCCCGGTACGTCCAGAGCTGATTGTCCGAGACCATACCGAACTGGCTGACAAGCGGGTAATATTGCTGAAGAATAAAGGATGCCAGACTCTCCGCTTCAAAGACAAGTCCCAGCAGCAGAGCGAGCAGACCGATCAGAAAGCTCCGGAGCCGTCCCCGGAACAGACCGCAGAAAAGGGACAGTGTGCATCCGAGAGAAATCAAAAAAAGGGCATGAAGAGGGAACATCCCAACTTCTGTGCCCCTTGCTACAGACAGGACGGTATCCAGATAGAGAACTGTCGCAACCGGATAGACGGCTGCGACCCGATTTTCGAATTTCGCGCTTCTCATAATTCCAACACGGAAAGACCTCACTCATGCATGGTATAGTCTTTGTCTTCTGCGATCATTTCCAGCATGATACGCGCAAATTTTTCGTCAAACTGACGGCCGATCCCGTTTTCGATCTCTGACCGTACCTTCTCCTGGGGGATGATATCGCGATAGCTTCTGTGGCTGGTCATTGCATCATAGGCATCCGCGACGGCAATGATCCTTGCTTCCTCCGGGATCTCCTCACCCTTTAATCCATCGGGATAACCGCTTCCGTCATACCTTTCGTGATGCCATCTTGCACCGGTCACGAGTCCCGGCATCTCGCTGACGGTTGCAAGGATCTCCGCGCCCATCACGGGATGCTTTTTGATCATGGCATATTCTTCATCCGTCAGCCTTCCCGGCTTGTTGATGACGGTATCGGGAACCCCGATCTTGCCGACGTCGTGAAGAAGCCCCATCATGTAGATTTCTTCCTGCTTGTCTGCGGAATAGCCGGCTCTTTTGGCTATTTCTCTGGAGTATTCCGCAACTCGTCCGGAATGGCCCTTGGTATAGGCGTCCTTGGCGTCGATGGCATCTGCCAGAGTATGCACAACATGGAGGGAGAGCCCCTCTATTTCTTTTGTCTTGCGGACAACTTCTGCGTGAAGATCCCTCTGCAGTCTGATAAGCTCCAGCAGGTGTCTTACACGAAGCGTCAGAACCTCAGCCACGAAGGGTTTTCTTATAAAGTCGATGGCACCAAGGGACAGTCCCCTGGTCTCGGATTCACAGTCATCATTGGCTGTAAAGAAAATGACCGGAGTCTGATTCTTGTCGTTCTCCATCTCCCATTTCCTAAGGAGCTTCATGGTCTCAAAGCCGTCCAGTTCCGGCATCTTGATGTCCAGAAGGAGCATATCGATGCTGTTCTTGGTGACATAATCCAAAAGAAGCTTTCCGCTTTTAAGGCATGTAACCTTAAACCCGGCTTCCGTAAGGACCGTGTTGGCATTTCTCAATATGATGGCATCATCATCTACAACAACTACGCGCTCTTCCATTACGTTTCCTTTCTGCGGGTGCTTACTCATCCCACAAGCTACCGTACGCGCTTACCGCCTCATCCACAGTCATTGTTCCGTTGGCAACCTTATAAGCCGCCGCGCGGAACTCCTTAGTGACCGCATCGTTCAAGCCTGTATCCTGGTAGGCTATGTACCTGTCTGCAGGGAATTTTTCCAGGGAGGAATAAACTTCATCCACGGAAAAATCATTGGTGGGAGTGATAAGTCTCTTAATAGCTGCCATATTTCCAAGCTCCTTTTCTCTTGTAAGGAACCGGATGAATTCATTGGTCATATCAAGGTTACTGCTGTTTTTGTTGACGCTGAAGAACAGGTTTACGGAGTCAAGGAAGTACCCTCCCTTATCCCCCGACGGCAAGACATAAAACTGGTATTTAAAGGGATTTGCCAAAAAAGCTTCCGACTTGCTTTCTCTCTTTTGGGTACCGGAAACCATGTCTCCGCTTCCCAGCATCATAGGCACGTCTCCCTCAAAGAACCGCAGGATAACAGCATTATAGTCATCCTCAATCTGCTCTGAACAAAGGCTCGGGTTCATATAACCGGCGTCCACGAAGGCCTGAATTTTCTCAAGAGCAGGGCGCATCATTTCTCCGGCGGAATTGTCCATATTGTTAAGCGCCTGAACCGAATCAGGATTTTTCATTACATTGTCGCAGAAATAAGGAAATGCAAATGCGTAGTACATTCCTGCCACCGTAAGGCCATTGTCTCCCATAATGGGAGTATCGTAGCCTGCTGCCTTGAGCTTGTCGCAAACCTCTGTCAGCTCCTTGTAATTGGTCGGAACCTTAAGATTATTCTTTTCAAAAATATCCATGTTTACCAGCATTCCGTAGGATCTTGTAAAGATCGGAAGCATGATCACGTCTCCGTTATCAAGAGTCCACCTTGCTCCCTCGCGGATGCAGTCAAGATCAATATTCAGTGCCGGATCGGAAAGAACCTCGGCGCTGTCAAGTACAGGAGCCATTTTCTCATCATCCAGCATCCAGGACGCCGTCACGTAAATATCCGGTGCTTCGTCGCTCACGAGAGCTGAGATGATGGTGTTATTGTAGTCATCCAGATTGACATAATTGAGGCTCACATTGGGATAGTACTCATTAAAGCGCTCAAACTCGCTCTCCAGTGATTCAAAATTGGAATAATTGCCCGCTACCTTGATGGAGCATGTGGTTTCAGCATCAAGTCCCGGCTTAAACTCCGCATTTTTCTCAGAGCCGCATGCTGTAAGCCCCACCACTAATGCAGTGGCAGTTGCCGATACCATCAGCTTCCTGATAAGTCCTCTTTTTCCCATCGTCATGTTGTCTCCTTTCCGCATCCAAAGAAACTTCTCGGAACTTTGGGTCACATCCGTTTAGTTTGCTCCTCCTGACAGGATTTCCGGTATCTGGTCGTAGTCGAAATTGTCCACAGCCTTTTTAATGGCTTCGAACCGCGCCGCCTCATCCTCAGGGAAGCTGTATCCTTCAAGGGATTTAACGATATTTACAACTAAGTCGTAGTCAAAAGAGCTACAGCCTTCCGACAGTTTGCTATAGGCCTCCTTCATCTCCTGTTCCGAAATAAGGGGCCTTCCGTCCCCAGCTTCATCATCTTTGATCTCCAAAGGCTCAAGCTCTTTTACCAGTGCCATGTACTGTTCAAGGAGTTTTCCAAGCTCTTTTTCCAGAGTCTTTGTATCTCCGGTTTCACCGGCCTTTTCAAGCCTTGCGGCAAAGTCCCCCAGCTCATGAGCTCCGATAACACGGGATGTGCTCTTAAGGGCATGGACCTTGACCGTCATATTCTTAAGGTCTTTTGCATTCCAGTACTTTTCTATTTCATCGGCAGTTTTATCCGCCGCATCAAGATACATTTCCAAAGTTCCCACATAGGCTTCGGGACTTCCGCAATGAGTCAGTCCGGAATTGGCATCAAGGCCCTCGATCTTAAAGATAAAGTCCGGGATAAAAGAATCTTCTTCCTCGTCCTCCTCAGAGGCAGGAGCGATCTTATCCTCCGGAATATACTGAAGAAGCAGTGTCTCCAGTCTGTCGGGATCAATGGGCTTGGTAATGTAATCATCAAAACCCTCTTTTATGTATATTTCCCTCATGCCCGAAATGGCATTGGCAGTAAGACAAACTATAGGAGTTCCGGCATTTGGGCTCTCGGCGATCTCTTTCATCTCCTTGAGAGTCTCGATACCGTCCTTATCAGGCATCATATGATCAAGGAAAATGACATCATAGTGCTTTTGCTTGTAATGAGAGATACCTTCGTCTCCGTTGGTGGCGGTATCTATCTGCACCCTGGTGCGCTTTAAAAGGCTCTGGAAAACCGAAAGATTGACTGTCGTATCGTCAACCACCAGAAGTCTTGCCTTAGGCGCCGTAAATCTCTCCCGGTACTTGGCTCTTTCCGAAACAGAGCGCTTGAAGCTCTCCTCGTAATCGCCTATAGGGTTCCAGTCCTTGACACCCTGCACAAGGTTGAAAGAGAAGGTGGAGCCCTTTCCGTACTCGCTTTCCACCTCTATGTGGCTTCCCATCATATTGAGGAAGCTCTGGGCAATGCTCATTCCAAGGCCGGTTCCTTCTATGTTCCTGTTCTTGTTCTCCTCGATACGCTCAAAGGCCATGAACAGGCGCTTCATATCCTCCGGCTTAATACCCACGCCGGTATCGGTGACGCTTATGAGGAGCCTTATAGAATCGGAAGCCTCTTCCATTTTTTCAAAAGAAGCTTTGAATGTAATCGACCCTTCTTTTGTGTATTTAACAGCGTTTGAAAGAATATTTGTAATAACCTGTTTGATGCGGATCTCGTCGCCGTTTAGTATGGACGGGATGTCCTTGTCTATATCCAGGTTAAATGCAAGTCCCTTGTCCTGGGCCTTTCCCTGGACCATATTTACAAGGTCATTGAGCATGGATGCAAAGCTGTAGTCCACATTTATGATGTCCATCTTGCCGGCTTCTATCTTGGAAAAATCAAGGATGTCATTGATAAGCCCCAGCAGGGTCTTGCCGGCTGTTCTGATACTCTCCGAGTACGCCACGATCTCATCCTCGTGGCTGTCGCGGAGCACCATCTCATTAAGTCCCAAAATGGCATTCATGGGCGTTCGGATGTCATGGGACATGGTGGACAGGAAATGAGATTTAGCCTCATTGGCCTGATTGGCAGCCTCCGCAGCTTCTGCCAGCTTCTTGTTGTAGAGCATAAGGATCAGATAATTGAAAGCAAGAAGTATAAGTAGTCCCAGGGTAACCATTCCCAGCAGCAACCAGTCAACCACCGTGTTGCTGGCCTCAAGTTCCCCCGCCGGGATGTATGCAAGCAGGAACCAGGTACTAAGCGATTGAAGCGGCGTAAAGGATATCACGCACTGCTGACCCTTGGAGTTATACATGGTCATGGTTCCGGACTCACTGATAACCCGCTGTTTCATTTTGTTATAATCGTCTATGTTTGCCTTATTATAGGATTTATAGTATTCAAAAAAGTTGGAATTTTTAAGGGATCTGCCGTGGACCAGATACTCTCCGTCCTTGTTGATAAGAGAAATCTCCACGTTTTCGTACTCGCCGCTCAAAAAAACAAGCTTCTCCTCCAGAACGCTGACGGGCACAACGCGCATTAAAAGCGCCTCTTTAAGCTCTCCCGTGGCTTCATCCCTGACCTTTACGATATTCATAAAGGCAATTGACTGCACCCCGTTCTGGGGATTGGTATATGCTCTGGTGAGACTGATGACGCCATCTTCTTTTCTTATATCATCAAGACTTTCTATGAGGTTGATCTTGCGATATGAAACAGAATAATCATTTGGATCCGACAGGTTGGCATGGGTAGAGATTCCTCTTTGTGACTGCTCATCAAAAAATATCAGATGCCCGTAGATATTAGGAGAAATCTTGGCCTTTCTGACAAAAGAAATAGCTTCCTCGGCAGTCATAGGAGAGCCGGACTCTGCAGTACGATTGATGTAATTGGACCATATATCGCACAGATGCTGCTCGTCTTCAAGGTAGTTGGTGATAATCTGCTCGGCAGTGACAGTCATCTTCTCGAAAGCCGCAATGGTACTCTCGTTGCTCTCCTGCATTTTAGCATTGGCATATTGAATTATGAAAAAGAGTATCAACGCCATTATTACGAGGTCGATAGCAATGATGAGCGTTCTTTTCACGCCTTCCCTCCAAATGTATGACTTTATATTATTATATCAGACAAATTCACCTCTATTATCATTGTAACGTATTTTTGTGCACGGTTACTACAAAAAATCAAAAGTTGTCTCCGGCATGAATCCCGGCTATTGTTCTGCCCTCATTCACCCATCAGATCACGGCGTTTCTGGCGCCTTACACGGTTTATATGCCGCTCAAAGTCCCCGCTGTTAATGAGCTCTGCTATCACCAGCTGCTCAAAGGTAGGCACGGTGCAGGAATAAAACCCCAGCCTCTCATCAAATATCTCCTCAAGCTGCCTTGGCAGCACCATGTATCCAACTCTCAGGGCAGATGAAATGGTCTTGGAAAAAGAGTTCATGTAGACCACGTTATCTCTGTCGGAGAGGGCAAACATGGTCTCCTCCGGCTTGCTTGCTATAGAAAACTCCGACTCAAAATCATCCTCGATGATAAAGCGCCCCGGCTTGGAGCCCCAGCGAATGTACTCATATTTCTTGGAGGCCGACGCGGTTACGCCTGAAGGGAAACTCCTGTAGGGAGATATATGAAGAATGCTGGCTCCCGTCCCCGAAAGGGCTCTGCTCTCAATTCCGTCTGAGCCAAGAGGCAGAAATTCAATCCGGACTCCCGCCATCCTGTAAACCTGCTCGATCCTCTTATAGGATGGTGACTCCAGGGCAAAGACCTCATCCTTTCCAAATATGCCCACAAGCAGTCCGTAGAGATACTCCGCTCCGGATCCTATCACGATCTGTTCTGCATCCACATGGATATTCCTGTTTCTGGCAAGGTATCTCCTGATGGCCTCCCTGATCTCAAGCCCTCCCTTATTGGCGGTCTTCTCCAGCATCTTGTCGGGGTTATCGCTCATTACGCGCCTCATGGTCTTGGACAGCACAGAAAGGGGAAAGGCTGTTTCCGCGCTCCCGGAAGTACCCTTAGCCTCGGCAAAAGAGCTGTCGGCTTTAGCCCCGGGACGCCTTCCGGCATCGTAATCCTCCCCGGTTGTGGCTACAAAGCCGTCCTCCTTGCGGAAGGCCACGTAGTATCCGCTTCTTTCTCTGGCTTCCAGGTATCCCTCGTCGCACAAGAGCTCATAGGCGTGCTTAACCGTGATGACGCTGACATCCATCTCCGCAGCCAGAGTCTTCCTTGAAGGAATCCTGCTGCCGAAGGGATAATCCCCCGACACGATCTCGCTTTTTAAGCGTTCGTAAATCTGAATATATCTTGGCACTATTTTGTTTGATTCAAATTCATTATTCATCTGCATATACTATTCTTTCTTAAATTAGATATTTTATAAGTCCAATTATAATCTATAATTTCAAAAAAACGCAAGGAGGCACTTATTACAAATGACAGCCTATGGTCATTTTCCCAAATATGCGGTACAGTAAATGCTATGAGAAAAATACTTTTAACCAATGACGACGGAATAAATGCAGACGGACTTATAAGACTGGCCAAGGCGGCCAGGAATTTCGGAGAGGTTTGGGTCGTGGCACCGGACAGCGAAAGAAGCGCCATGTCCCACAGCCTGACCCTGAGACACCCCATTGAAGTATGGGAGACAGATTTCCCGGTAGAGGGAGTAAGAGCCTATGCCTGTGACGGAAGGCCCGCAGACTGTGCGAGGATCGGAATACTTAACATAGTTCCCGGAAGACCTGACCTGTTATTTTCAGGTATCAACTACGGCTACAACGTGGCTGCAGACATCCAGTACTCCGCAACCGCAGGCGCCGCCTTTGAGGGTGCCTACCAGGGCTGCCCTTCCATAGCCTTTTCAGAGCACGCTGATCCTGACCACCGGGTAACTGACATCTACATTGAGCAGATCATGGAAGAGCTTATGGATAAGCCCCTTGCCATTAATCAGATCTGGAACGTAAACTTCCCGGGCTGCACTCCCGAGGAATGTAAAGGCATCTTAAGAGACAGAAAGGTCTCCACTGACGGTTATTTCAGAGACCGTTACAGGGAGACCGTAATTTCAGAAAACAGACGTGCCTATGAGGTGAATGGCATCCGCAATTATGACGCCGACGAAGGCACCGACCTTAGGGCTGTCTTTGATAAATACATTTCAATCGGCATAGTCAAAAACATATCCTGACATACGCCATATTCTGCTATTTATCGGCACTTTCCTTCATGGTCATACTCCTTGGGGAAGTGCCGTAATATTTTTTGAACACATTTGAAAAATAGCTGACATCACTGTAGCCCACCTTCTCAGCAATTGCCGTAAGTTTCTCATCCGTACCTGTGATGAGCCTCTTGGCCTCCTGCATCCTGAAGGACGTGATGTACTCGGAGAGGGTCATGTCCATCTCACTCTTAAACATCTTCCTGAGATACGTCTGATTGACGCAGAGCTTCTCTGAGATCTCAGATATGGACAGCTCACTGTTTCCGTAGTTCTGCTCGATATATTCCCTGGCGGCGTTTGCTACGTCGTGGCTCTTTGAAGTCTTTTTCCCCTTCTCAAATTCTATCCTCTTCCTGAAGAGGGTGACCACCTTATCCTTCATCTCCTCAGGGCTTTTGGCATCCATAAAGAATCTCTCGGGCAGAAAGCCGTCACCGTAGATCTTCTCCACAGAAAATCCGGAATTAATAATATTGGTCATAAGAATGCTGACGATGCTGGTAAGGATATTCATGCCGGATATCCCCGCTGAATCACCGTTCTTACTGATCCTCTCCCAAATTGTGTTAATAGCTGCCTCCGCATCATCTTCGTTTAAGGTCTCGATATCCTTATTAAGCCTGAAGATGGCATCCAGAGAGGAAAATATATTTATCTCCGACTCATCCCTAAGATCAAGGAGCTGTCCCTTTCCTTTCTCCGCCACGGTCCCCAGGAGTTTTTCGTAGGCTCTTTTGACATCGGAAATACTCCCCGCCCTTGTCATGGCAATGGACAGATCGTATCCCAGCTGATTCTTGACTACTCCGATGATGTCCGTAAATTCATAACCCTTGTATTCATCAAGATCCGCAGAATCATCAAACCTCATCAGCACCACAATGTTATTCTCATAGTCGTGGAAGATCCTGAACTCTCCACGGATGTCCAGCTTATCCCCCAGCATCCTGGCAATGAGGCTCTCCCAGTTCATGAGCTTTTCCCTGGACACATTCATATCTCCGGCATCAACCTTTATAAGGGACAAAAGAAATCCCTCATTGCCACCGGTCCCGGAGAAGAGACTCTCTGCGATGCCATCGGTTGCGCCGGCATAGATAAGGCTCCTAAGTTCATCGTATTTGGCATCCTCGCTGACCTTGGAATTCTCAACCGCCTTGCTGATGTTGTCCTGAAGCTTTAGAAGGCTCAGGATCAGTTCTTCCTTTTCGAAAGGCTTTACGATATAGTCACAAACTCCGATCTTTACTGCTTTTCTTGCATATTCAAATTCGTTGTTGCCGGTGATCAGCACCACCGCTGTATCAGGGTAGTCCCTTACTATAGCCTTCGAGAGCTCAAGCCCGTTAAGGTATGGCATTGTTATATCCGTAAGTACCACGTCCGGGTAATACTCTGCCATCATTTCAAGAGCTTCCCTGCCGTCGTGGGCCTCGCAGCAGATTTCAAAGCCGTATGCATTCCAATCGATACAACCTCTCAAATACTCAAGGAAAATGGGCATATCATCCACAATCATTATCTTGTTCAATCTCTTATCTCCTTAGCAAAAGGAATCTTAAGGGTAAAGGTGGTGCCACATCCGCTGCTGCTCTCAACGCTTATGCCGTACTCTTCGCCAAAGTAGAGCCTGAGCCTGTGATCTACGCTATATACCCCAAAGTGTTTTTTGTCTTCATCCTCAGGAATCTCGTTGTTCTTAAGATATTCCTGCATCCTGTAGAGTTTATCCTCAGGAATCCCTACGCCGTCATCGGAAACATATAAATATGCCTCCCCGTCCCCTGACTTTCCTGTGATTGAAATGGTTCCCCATTGCTCCTTGTATTTAAGGCCGTGATAAATGGCATTCTCAACAAGAGGCTGCAGCGTCATCTTGGGGATAAACACATTCAAAAGCTCCTGGGGGACATCGAATTTGTACTTGAACTTATCTCCGTAGCGCATGGTCTGAAGATCCAGATAATCCCTTGTGATCTGTATCTCTCTTTCTATCTGCACGATCTCCTCGGAACCCGACAGGGAATTCTTGTAGTAGTTGGCAAGCTTCTGAGTGACTCTGGCGGCCTCCTTGCTTCTGTTCATCTCTATCAGCATTATGATGATATCAAGGGTGTTGTACAGGAAATGCGGCTTGACCTGCTCCTGTATAAGTGCCAGTTCGTACTCTCTCTTTTTCCTGGCCTCCTCATCCACCTGGTTTATGAGCTCAAGATTTCTCTGAGTCATGTAGTTAAAGATCCTGCCAAGACTTCCTATCTCATCCCTTGTCTTAAATCTGAACCTGTAGCTCATGTCGCCCTCAGCGATCTGCTCAGCGCCGTCGTGCAATATCTTTAAGGGGTGAGTTACGATATTGGTTGAGAAGATGACGGACCCAATGAGAAGGGCCAGCGTGATTCCAAGAGTTATAAAAAGAATCAGCTCAAGGTCCCTGCCTGTTACGTTGAATCTGTCAAGGTTGGTGATACCGATTATGGTCCAATGGAATTCATCTATATCGTCTCTGGCCACAAGATAGGTTTCCTTGTTATATCTGAAGAGATCTCTGTTGTCATAGATCAGGGAATCAATAAGCTCTTTGTCGCTGTATATGGCATCTGTCTGCCTTGTTGAGGAGATGCAGTTCCCCTCAGTATCATAGAGGAAATAGTAGCTGATCTCACTGCTTGAAGACTCCACCAGGTAGTCTTTATCCATGTTTACAAAAAGATACCCAAGGGGAGTTCCGGTGACGATGTTGATCACATGCTTTCCCATGGTCACTATCTGCTTATCTTCCCTGTTCATGGGATTGTCATTCTGGCTCATCATTATGGTCTTGCCGCCAAGCTCTGTAAGCTGCCGGATATAGTCGGATTCTTTT
>JAEEGH010001472.1_pt1 | contig 67976 bp, 47 predicted proteins | sample 9134181 | NCBI WGS metagenome assembly JAEEGH01 (sample SAMN16246544, study PRJNA631951) | gut metagenome | biome: gut microbiome; feature: rumen; material: DP-attached | host: Bos | place: Iran: Karaj | collected 2018-10
AGAGTTATAGGTAACAAGGGCGTTCGACACCTCATTGCCAGCCTTCAGCACCGCGTTCTGCCAGTTGTTATAGGCCTGCTCATACTGAGCCTTGGCCACCTTCAGTCCTGCCACGATCTGCCCATGCTGGAAGATGGGCTGAACAAGAGAACCGACAGCAGAGAGGAGCCACTTTCCCGGATTGAGAATGGCACTACCGGCGCTGTTGGTAAAGGTGGCAGCTCCCGTCACCGTGATGTTCGGATAGAAACGGCTGCGGGCGGTCTCAATATTGTAGAAGCACTGGGCCAGCGACATCTCGGCATAGTGGACGTCGGCGCGGTTGTTCAGCAGCTGGATACCCACTCCCGTAGCAAGATCCGTCGGCAGGCTCTGAGAGGCCAGAGTGGCGCGCCGGATGGTCTGTCCCTGCTGACCGATGAGGAGCGAGAGGGCATTCTCACACTCACGGATCTGACGGAGCAAATCGACCTTCTGGGCCTGGACGCTGTAGTAGGCAGCCTCGGCACTCTGCACGGCGGTAGAGCGATAGCCGATACGGTTCTCGTGCATGAACTGCATCTTCTCCCAGGTCTCCTTCGTCAGCTGTTCCATGTCGGTAACAATCTCTACCTGGCGGTCGAGCATCAGCAACGTATAATAAAGGTTAGCGATGCCGGAGATGATGTTGCACTTCACCACCGTCTGATAGTCCTTCATGCCGATGAGCTGCATCTGGGCAGAACGCTTCACAGAGAGCAGATTGCCGAAGAGATCGACATTCCAGCTGGCGCTCACGGGCAGCTGGTAGGTCTGAGAAGCCTTTGCGCCATCGAACGATGTGATGGTTCCCTGCGGAGTCAGCGTCAGGGAGGGCAGGAAGGCCAGACGGGCAATCTTCAGGGCCTCGTTCACCTGCTTCACGTTCAGGGCTGCATTCAGCAGGTCGGGGTTGTTGTCCAAACCCTGCTGGATGAGCGACTGCAGCTGCGGATCGGTGAAGACACTACGCCAAGGCATATTGCCGAACGACTCGGTATCGGTCACAACAAGCGTATCGGTCAGAGAGGCAGGATCACGGACAATGCCGTCGGCCTTCACGTCGGGACGCTCGTATTTATTGTAAAGTCCGCAACCTGTAAGCAGCGTTGCTGCAATTAGAAAATTAAAATATTTAAAAAATATAAAATTCTTATTCTTCATAATCCTTACATTCTTACATTTTTAAATTTTTAAATTTTCCATTACTTCTCAAGCTCATAATCGACAGGTTTCGCATGTGCATACTGAGCCAGCTCAGCGGCCACAGCCTCATTCTCCTCATCGTCGAACTTCAGCGGGCTGATCTTCTCCTGCAGCGACTGGAATATAACGAACAGCGTCGGAACGACGAAGAGCTGGAGAATCGTACCAATCAACATACCACCCACAGCGGCAGCACCCAGCGTCTGGTTACCATTCTTACCTACACCCGAGGCGAACATCATCGGCAACAGACCGATGACCATAGCCAGAGAGGTCATCAGGATAGGACGCAGACGGGCACCGGCACCCAGAACGGCTGACCAGGTGATGGCCATACCCGTCTGACGGCGCTCCAGGGCAAACTGCACAATCAGGATGGCGTTCTTTGCCAACAGTCCGATCAGCATAATCAGCGAGATCTGCATGTAGATGTCGTTAGCATGTCCGAAGAGGTTGGTGAACAGGAAACAGCCTGCCAGTCCGAAGGGAACAGAGAGTACTACTGACAGCGGCAGGATGTACGACTCGTACTGTGCCGACAGGATCAGGTAGATGAAGATGAAACAGAGCAGGAAGATGACTGCCGTGGTGTTCGAGGCCTTAGCCTCCTCACGGGTCAGACCTGAGAACTCATAGGTATATCCCTGCGGCAGCGTAGTGGCTGCGATGTCGCGGATGGCCTGGATGGCTTCACCAGTAGAGAAGCCGTTGGCCACAGCACCGGTCACGTTGATTGACGTAAACAGGTTGAAGCGGTTGATGTTTGCCGGACCATAGACGCGCTCCAGGTTACAGAACTCCTTGATCGGCGCCATACCAGAAGGAGTTCGCACATAAATGCTGTTCAGCGACTCCTTCGTCTGACGGGTCTCAGGCAGTCCCTGGATCATCACACGATAGAGCTTACCGTAGGCATTGAAGTTAGAGGCATACAGACCGCCGTAGTATCCCTGCAGTGTGGTGAGGATCGTAGAGGGCGAGATGCCGCTCTGCTTACACTTGGCCACATCGACGTGAACCATGTACTGCGGGTAGTTCGGGTTATAGGAGGTCTGCGCCATCTGGAACTCCGGACGCTTGTTGAGCTCAGCAATGAAGTCCTTCACAATGTTGTAGAACTTCGTCAGGTCACCGCCAGTGCGGTCCTGCATCACAAGCGAGATACCTGAGTTGGCGGAGAAGCCAGGAATCATTGGGGGCGAGAACGCCAGGATCGAGGCATCCTTGATATGGGCGGTCTTGATGAAGATCTGGGCAGTAACACCCGTCGCATCATAGGGATTGAGGAAGAAACGATAGATACCATCGCCCTGCCATAGTCCGCTGATCTTCCACCAGAGACCCTTCTGACGCTCCTCGAAAGGCTTCAGTTTGATAACGAACGTAGCCTGGTCGGAGCCGGAACCTGCAATAAAGTTATAACCCTGAATCTGCTCACGGCTCTGAATAGCCGGGTCGGCAGCAAGGATAGAGTCCAATTCGTTGATGACCTGACGCGTGCGGGCCACAGAGGTGGCAGGAGGCATCGTCACGGTACAGAACATGGTACCGGTATCCTCATCGGGCACCAGACCGGTCTTCGTGGTAAGCATCGTCACAACCAGCACAACAATACCGATCACCACCGTCAGGATGATGGCCAAAGGCTTGCGCACCAACTTCTCCAGAACATTCTTATACTTGGACGTCGTGGTTTCGAAAGCCGTATTAAACGACTGGTGGAAACGGTCGATACGCGACAGTTTCTTCTCATGTCCCTCTGCATCGTGGGGCTTCAGGAATACGGCACAAAGAGCCGGTGACAACGTCAGGGCGTTCAGAGCCGAAATGATAATAGAAACAGCCATCGTCACACCGAACTCGCGGTAGAACGTACCAGAGGTACCACCGATGAATGACACAGGCACGAACACGGCAGCCATCACCAGCGTGATGGAGATGATGGCACCTGAGATCTCATTCATGGCATCGATAGAAGCCGTCATCGAGGACTTATAACCCTGGTCGAGCTTCGCATGTACGGCCTCGACCACCACAATGGCATCGTCCACCACAATGGCGATAGCCAAAAGCAAGGCAGAGAGCACCAACAGGTTGACGGAGAATCCCATCACGTTGAGGAAGAAGAACGTACCGATCAGAGACACAGGAACGGCAATCAGCGGGATGAGCGTAGAACGCATATCCTGCAGGAAGATATAAACCACGAGGAACACGAGCGCCAGAGTCATGAAGAGGGTGAACACCACCTCCTCGATAGAAGCATAGAGGAACTCGGTCACATCGTAGTTGATCTTATACATCATGCCCGGGGGAAAGAGCTTGGCCTGCTCCTCGAGCTCAGCCTTACACTTCTTGGCGATATCGTTGGCGTTAGATCCTGGAATCTGCTGTACCATACCCAACACAGAGGGAACATTATTGTTTCTCATCGAGACAGAATACATCAGTCCACCCAGCTCAATCTTGGCAACATCCTTCAGTTTCAGGGTTGAACCGTCGGCCTTGCTCTGGACGATGATATTGCCAAACTCCTCAGCCGTCTTCAGACGACCCGTATAGCGCATGGCATACTCATAGGCCACCTGCGACTCCTGTCCAAACGAACCCGGAGCGGCCTCGATGTTCTGCTCTGCCAGCACAGCGCTGATATCCGAGGGCATCAGGTTGTACTGCTTCATCACGTCGGGCTTCAGCCAGATACGCATAGAGTAAGTCTTCAGACCCGGCGACTGCACGTCACCCACACCCTGGATACGCTTGATGGCAGGCACGATGTTAATATTGTTATAGTTCGTCAGGAACTCATCGTCGTAACGGCCGTCAGAGGTCAATGTGAACATCAGCACCTGTGAGGTCTGACGCTTCATCACCGTCACACCGATACGCGTCACCTCGGCAGGCAACAGGGCCAGTGCCTGCTGCACACGGTTCTGCACGTTGACGGCACACATATCGGCATTCATGCCCTGACGGAACAGCACACTGATCTGTGCCGATCCGGCACCTGCCGACGACGAGATATAGTCCATACCCTCCACACCGTTGATACTCTCTTCCAACGGCACGATCACGGAGTTTTTCACCGTCTCCGCATCGGCACCAGGATAACTGGTGAACACCGCAACGGTTGGCGGTGCAATATCCGGATACTGCTCGATAGGCAGTGATACCAGTCCGATAAAGCCCAGCAGGACGATGAGGATAGAGATCACCGTCGAGAGCACCGGGCGTTTGATGAAATTCGTAAAAGTCATGATAATTTACGATTTACTGATTTACGATTTACTGATTTACGATTTACGATTTTACTTTTTCATTGCGCCGACGATGTCACCAGCGGACATGGCCTTGGCCTGGTCGTCGATCTTCTGCTGGTACTTCTCCGGTGTGATGGGAACAATCTCCATACCGTCGGTCAGTTTGGTGATACCATTGGTCACATACTTGTCACCCACCTTCAGACCGTCGGTCACGATGTAGTTGTTGCCGTCGTTCTGCGGATCGACCTTTATCTCAGTGTACTTCACCTTGTTGTCCTTGCCGAGCGTGTAGACAAACTTCTTGTTCTGCACCTCCGACACGCAACTCTGTGCGATGACGATAGCCGATGAGTTGCTCTTCGGGATGATGATCGAGCCAGAGCCGCCGCTCTTCAGCATACGCTCAGGATTGGGGAACAGGGCGATGACCTGAACAGAACCCGTGGCAGCATCAATCACACCACTCATCTTCGACACTTTTCCTTCGTGGCCGTAAATGGTACCATCGGCCAACTGAAGTTTGACAGAAGGCATCTCGCCAAGCGAGGCCTGAGTCATGTTCAGTGCATCCTTCTCCGTCAGTGAGAAATAGACCTCCATCGAGGAGTTGTTCGACACGGTGGTCAGCACCGAAGCGGTGTTCACCAACGCCCCTTTCTTATAAGGCAATGTGCCCACCACGCCAGCGGCAGGGCTCTTCACATAGCAGAAGCTCAGCATCTCCTTGGCAGAAGCCAGTCCAGCCTGAGCCAGCGCCAGGGCAGCCTTCGCACTCTCATAGGAGTTGGTGGCCGACTGCAGTTCGAAGTCGCCGATCACCTTGTTCTCATACAGTTTCTGGGCATTCTCAAACGACAGCTTCGCCGTGTTGCACGAAGCCTGTGCCGTGTTCACCTGAGCCTGTGACTGACGCACCTGCGACTGATAGGTCACATTGTCGAGGACGAAGAGCACCTGTCCGGCACTTACCGTCTGACCTTCCTTCACATTGATCTGAGTAATGAATCCCTGTACCTTCGGACTGATCTGCACGTCCTGCACGCCCTTGATAGTAGCAGGGTAGGTGGTCTGCATCTGGGTACTTGACGTTCCGACCGTCACGACCGGGTACTCATTGTCGCCAAAAGTCGGGCGACCGCCGCCACCACCACACGAAGCCAACAGCATTGTAGCGGCAGCAAACAATAACATCTTCTTTTTCATACTTAAAATATATTGCAATATTAAACGTTTAAACACTTAAAATGCGAAAACCATCCGTATTACTTTCAGTTTTCGAGGTGCAAAGGTACTAAAAATATATCTAAAGATATATATCCTCTCTTCGATTTTAACAAAGTTTATTGGCTGTTCGAACTATTTCAGTAATAGGTCCTCTAAAACACAACACGCCCCCCACGGATCGTGGAGGGCATGTCTTATACAAGTCAGTAAATATTTACTTCACAAGTGCCTTTCTTGCAGCCTCGATCTTGTCCTTGGCCTCAGCCAGCTGAGCCTTCAGTTCGTCGACAGATGTAGCGTTGAGCACATCGAGCGGAGCAATGGCGGCAGCCACGGGAGCGATCTCCGGGTCGTACTGTTTCAGACGGTTCACTGCATCGAGGATGAGCACGATGCGGAAGGTGAGGTTGCTTGCAGCCTCGTCGTTGAGCACGCCGAGGAACTTGTCAGAGTTCTGGTTAGCGACGTAGAGCTGCTCCACCAGAGCGGCAGAAGCGAGCTGCCAGAAGTAGTTGATGCGTCCGTTCTTGTCCATGGCGTCGTAGAGAGCTGTAGAGGTCTCATAGAGTGTACCAGCATCCTCAATCACCTTGAAGGAAGGATCGTCGATGTCGGCAGCGAGTTTGGTAATGGCCTTGTCGTAGTCCTCCACAGGCATCTCATAGAGCGAAGCGATCTTCTTGTCCACGTTGAGTGCGCTCAGGATGCGATACTTCTCAGCCAGAGTGGCAGCCTCATCGGCTACGCTGGCAGGGAGCAGATAGTCAGGCTTCACCTGCTTCTCTTCCTTGGTCAGCTGAACGCCGTCCTTACCCTCGCTGATGAAAGGCAGTTGCTGGAGTTTACCAATTTCTGAAGCGATGCTGTCGAAGTGCATCTTGATGCTGGCTTCAATCTGCTGCTGTTCGAAACTCTTCAGGGTGTCGGCTTCCTCAACGGCCCCTGCACTCTTTTTGCCTCCACATGCTGCTAAGGCGATCACTGCAATTGCAATTGCAAATACTGATAATTTTTTCATTGTTTTTTTTGAAGTTTAAGTTATTAATAATGTTAATTATATAATGTCATATCATTGACTGTTCTTTCTAATCCACCGCCCCGGCGTATCCGTCAACAGGAGGACGGTCATGATGATGCTCATCAGGAGCAGTACGGAGATATTGAACCAGAGCGTCTTGATGTGCCAGGGTCCGACAATCTTCTCACTGCTGTAGAAAGGTGCCCTTCCCACTTTGCTCTGCGGTGTCAGGAATACCAGTCCCGTGCGAGGTACGATACAGTCCTCCACCACCTCGACCATCCGCTGCTGGTCAGCTCCGATGACACAGTCCTCCAGTTTGGTGTTGAAATGGTTGCGTTTCAGATCCAGGAGCGCCTCCTTACCGTTCTGTCGGATGAAGGATGACACCTGAGCATTGATCTTCAGCGATAGCTCATTACTGCGTTTCGAGAGGATGTTCTCCGCCTCCGTCATATAAGCCTTCAGCGACTCATAGCCATAGTCACCCTGATAGGGCTGCATATCACAATACGCCGTGATACGGGGCAGGTTTTTACGGATCACCTCCATGTGCAGGGGTTTTACTTCTTCCCCCTTATCCTGCTCGCTCTTCATTGTCTCCAGCTGTGACTGCAGTTCATAGAGGAATCCCATGTTATAGAACTGCGTCTCGTATTTCTCCTTGTCGTTCTCGAAGAACTGCGCCTCATAAGGGTTGTCGGTGAACGATGTCACAGCCAGTGCCTCGTACGACCATCGTGAGGGGATGATGTCGCCTATCAGCGGTACATTACCAGTGGTGCTCTTGGGTGTCAGGTCCGTAAAGCTGACCACCAGTCCGCAGAGCAGTATCTGTGGTATCAGCAGCATGGGTATACTGATATAGATAGCCACCACGGAGTTCAGGCATTGCGAAAGCAGCAGTCCCGTGAGGTTAGCCAGCAAGGCCGTCACAAAGAGTATGATCCACCAGGTGGTGAACAGTCCGTGCAGTCCCATGATGGCATTACCCACGACGATGAACAGCAGTGTCTGTAACAGTGACACCCCAGCCATGTATACGATCTTCGACCAGATATAGCTGGCGTATGACAGATTCAGGAAGCTCTCCCGTTTCAGCAGGGCACGGTCCTTGATGATCTCCTCTGCGCTGCCGCTCATACCCGTGAAAGTGGCCACGATGACAGCCATGAAGAAATAGCTCACCAGGTTCTTATTGTCCATCACCGTATAGCCTTCGGGCGGTGCATAGCGTGTGAGTAGTGCACAGACCAAGGCGAGTACAGGTGCCTCGAGCAGTGTGATGCAGAGGTACTGCACATTGGTTATCTTGGTCTTGATATTACGTTGCAGGAATATGATGAACTGTTTCAGCGGGTTAGGCTTCTTCTGATCAGAATGCGGCACGTCCGTGACAGCCGGTTCCGGTAAGTCGCCCCGGTTCTTCAGATAGAGCTCATGCCAGTCTTGTGGTGTCATCTTCCGTTCATCAGACGGTTCTCCCGTACTGCTGATCGCCTTCTCGTCGATGATATTGAGCACAATCTCCGGATTCACATTGCCGCAAGTCGGACAGGCGCTCGTCTCTGCGTCGGCATAGTTGGCAGCCTCCTTGAAATACGTGATGGCATCGATGGGGTTGCCGTCGAACACAGGATAGCCGCCCCTGTCGAGGAGCCAGAGACGGTCGAACAGCTGGTAGACGTCACTCGACGGCTGATGGATGTTCACCACGATCAGTTTGCCTTTCAGCGTCTGTTCCTTCAGGAGCAGTATCACCTTCTCCGTGTCAGCCGAGGAGAGTCCTGATGTCGGTTCATCGAGGAAGAGGACGGCCGGCTCACGGATCAGCTCCAGTGCGATGTTCAGTCGTTTGCGTTGGCCGCCGGAGATGTATTTATTGATGGCTGAGCCCACCTTCAGGTCCTTGATGGCATCGAGTCCCAGGTCCTTCAGTGTCTTCATGACCCGACGGTCGATATCCTCGTCCGACATGCCCTCGAAGCACAGTCTGGCCGTGAACCACAGGTTCTGGTAGACGGTCAGTTCCTCTATCAGCAGGTCGTCCTGTGGCACGTAGCCTATCAGGTCCTTGACACCAGGTTCAGAGATGTCGTGTCCGTTGATGGTGATGGAACCCTGCTGAGGTCTCAGGCTGCCGTTAAGCAGTGAGAGCAGTGTGGTCTTACCCGTTCCCGATCCACCCATGATGGCCAGGAGTTCCCCGTTCTTCAGGGAGAAGCTCAGGTCGTGCATGCCGTTGTCACTGTTGGGGAACCGGAAGTTGATATTGTTGCCGCAGAACTCCACCGACTGCGTATTCTCGTCAGCCTTGCCGTAAGCACTGATGATTGACGAGTAATAGACAGGTCTTCCATTGTTCTTCTTCAGTACGCTGCTCTGCTGCCACACCTGATAAGAACCTGGGAGTACGGGCACATCGTTCAACAGCACGGTGTCATTGCCCAGATAGGTGAAGACGAGTTGTCCCGTAGTATGGTCGAGAAGTGTCTTTACCGTTCCCTCGAATCCCTCGAAATGATGCAGTCTGACGCGCTCTGTCTGACGGTTGGCCACGAAGTCGGCGAAGTCAGCATACTGTTCATCAGGAATCTGGAACTTCTTTGCCATGGTCTTGAACATGTCCACAGCCTTTGTGTCATCACTTCCACAGAACTCCATCAGACGGAGCAGCAGCAAGGCCTCCTCGGAAGTACGTATCTGTCCGTGGAGTGTGGAGCAGATAGAGCTGACCGTGTCCTGAGTGTTCAAGTCATCGGTCATCTCGTACGCCATCCGCATGTCGCTATAGAGGTCGAGATAGAGATCGATGTTACGTATTCCGAAATGTCTACGCAAATAACTCACGAGCATTTCCCTTGCTCGCGACTCGTCTACTTGCTCCACCTTCCCAAACAGAGCAAACAGACTAATAAAGCTCGATAATATGACGTCAGTCATCACTTATGTTATTAGGTGTGCAAATTTATTGAAAATTCTCACACCCACAAAGAACGAGGCCGTTAAAAAACATTAAACGCCCTTAATTAGTCCCATTGACTTGGCTTTTTCCATCAGAAGAGCCATTAACGGCTCACGTTCGTTTTCCACTTTATTATCCAGGACGGCATCCTTGAGATACTGTTTCAGCACCCCCACCTCCCGACTGGGTTTCAGGTGGAAAAGTTCCATAATCTCGTTGCCGTCTATCACCGGCTGGAGGAGTCTGACATAGTCTTTCTCCTTCAAGTCGGTCAGTTTCTCACGCACCATGCGGAAGTTCTCGAGGAACATTTTCTTGCGCACTTCGTTCTTCGATGTGATGTCCGCCTCGCAGAGCGTCATCAGGTCATCGATGTCCTCCCCGGCATCATTCATGAGCCGGCGTACGGCGGAGTCTGTTACCTCGTCATCGGCAATGGCGATGGGTCGCATGTGGAGGTCAACGAGTTTCTGCACATACTTCATCTTCGCATCCATCGGCAGCATGAGTCTGCGGAAGATGACCGGCACCATTTTGGCCCCGATGATATTATGGTTGTGAAACGTCCAGCCGACGGCAGGGTCCCAACGCTTCGACTTCGTCTTGCCGACATCGTGTAGGATGGCTGCCCAACGCAGCCAAAGGTTGTTATCCTGACTACTGACTACGTTCTCCAGGACTTCGAGGGTGTGATAGAAATTATTCTTGTGTGCCCGGCCGTTCTTTGTTTCCACGATGTCGAGCGCCGCCAACTCCGGGAGGATGATGTTCAGCAGGCCACAACGCTGCAGGTATTCGAATCCGACGCTGGGGTGTGGGGCGAGAATGATCTTGTTCAGTTCATCTTTGATGCGTTCCCCACTGACAATCTTTATCCTATCGGCCATCCGTTCCAGAGCCTCAAAGGTCACATCCTCGATCTGGAAGTTCAGTTGTGTGGCAAAGCGAATACAGCGCATCATGCGCAAGGGGTCGTCGCTGAAAGTGATACCAGGCTCCAAGGGTGTGGCGATGATACCGTCTTCGAGGTCGGCCAGACCATTGAAGGGATCAACCAGTTCCCCGAACCTGTTCTTATTCAGACAGATAGCCATCGCGTTGATGGTAAAGTCACGGCGGTTCTGGTCATCTTCCAAGGTACCATCCTCCACGATGGGCTTCCTTGAGTCGTGGCTGTAGCTCTCCTTCCGTGCTCCTACGAATTCCACTTCATATTCCACACCCTGCTGATGGAATTTCACCTGTGCCGTACCGAAGTTGCGGAATACCGAGAGATGAGCCTTTTTGCCCACCATACGCTTCAGTTCCTCGGCTACGGCGATGCCGCTTCCCACGACAACCACGTCTATGTCATTGGACGGCCGTTCGAGGAAGATGTCCCTCACATATCCTCCCACGACATAGCATTCCACCCCGAGACGGTCTGCCGCCTCACTGATCAGATGGAATATCGGCCGATCGAGTATCTCTGCCAGTTCTTCGTCGGAATAAAGCTTCATCACTTTTTTCTTTTTGAGGGTGCAAAGTTACGACTTTTTCCCCACATATCATCGATTTCATCTGATTTTTCTTTTTTATTCCTAAAAATATATGTAACTTTGCAGCCAGTTTCAGCCATCTTATGACTCCATTATGCCAATGATAACGAATCTCAACAGCAACGCCATTCCCAAGCGGTTAGTTTGGGCAGATATCATAAGACTGATTGCCATCTTTCTGGTGATTTGTATCCATTGCAGCAATTCGTTTGGTAATTTACCTCTGGTAAGAGAGCATCCAGGCTACAATTTCTGGAGTATAGTCTTTGAGACATTCTCACGCCCCTGTGTACCATTGTTTGTCATGCTCACGGGCATGTTGCTGCTTCCTATCAACCAAGACCCTTCCACCTTCTATCGCAAACGAATCCTAAGGGTTTTCATACCCTTTCTTATCTGGTCTGTACTCTATAATCTGTTTCCCTGGGTTTGTGGTCTGACAGGTATCCATGGCGACACCCTGTCCATGATGTTTGTCGGTGCAGGGAGCAACCCATCCCAGTCCTTGTGGACGAGTCTCCAATTCATTGCACTCAGTCCGATACAGTTCGGGCCATATACCATCCACATGTGGTATATATACATGCTCTTAGGACTGTATTTATACATGCCTATTGTCTCTTTATTGATCAAACATTCCACAAGGCACCAACAAAATTGTTTCCTTCTTTTATGGGTATTGACACTATTTCTTCCCTATCTTCGTGAATTGATGGGGAATAATATCCTGGGCAGTTGTGCGTGGAATCCTTTTGATTTGTTATACTATTTCGCAGGTTTCCATGGCTATTTACTATTGGGTTATCGCCTGAAAGAGAGCATCAAAATCAATAAATGGGGCACCATCCTGTTGGGTGCGGTCTTATGGATTATCGGTTACGCCATCACCTTCTACGGCTTCGTCTATATGGCCAACAGAGGTTTCTCATCGCCCAGTCAGGCAGAACTATTCATGCAATACTGTTCCATTAACGTGGCGATGATGAGTGTAGGCATATGGCTTATTATCAGGCAAATATGCATCTCCTCCCCTATGATTCAAGCCCTACTGGCAAATCTGACGAAATGCGGTTACGGTATCTACCTTTTCCACTATTTCATGGTGGGTCTTGCCGTCTCGTTTGTATCCCAATCAGGCATACCGATACCCACCGTCATCCCGTTTGCAGCACTCCTGACCTTCCTGATATCATGGTTTGTTGTATTTTTTCTCTATAAGTTGTTTCCTAAAGTATCCAAGTGGATCTGGGGATAATCATGGCTATGAAACGATATATGAAATTAGTGATTAGAACGTGTCTCATCCTGATGGCCACCTTATTATTGGTGGGATGCGGAGAGACGAAAACGCGAAAGGAGATTAACCGTCGCAAGGCTGAGCTGAAGCTGCATCAGGAAACGGAGCTGAAGCGGGCCCAGGAAGAACTGTGGCTGACGGACAGTCTGCTGCAACAGGCCAACGCAGAGCTGGAGGCCCTGCAGAAACAGGTGGAAGCCGACAAGTCGGCACTGAAGGCTACAGCCGATGAACTGACGCTGCTGACGACGACGCGGATGCGCCGTGACTCCATCCGTACCCAGTATGAGGCCCTCGGCATGAAGATCCGTTATATCCGAAAGAAGCAGAAAGAATTGGAAAGTGAAGCGTCAAAAGTGGAAAAATCCAAATAAAATTTGGTTTTTCGCTCGATTTGCACTACCTTTGCAGCCGATATGGCCAATATGGATAAGACAAATGCCCAGTTTGAGCAGGCTCTGGCAGAGTGCAGAGCCCTGTTCGAGAAGAAGTTGCACGACTATAAAGCCTCGTGGCGCATCCTGCGTCCGACGGCCCTCACCGACCAGCTCTTCATCAAGGCGAAGCGCATCCGCTCGCTGGAGATCAAGAAGGAGTCGCTGGTGGGAGAAGGCATCCGGCCCGAGTTCATCGCACTGATCAACTATGGCATCGTGGGTCTGATCCAGCTCAACAAGGGATTCGCCGACACTGTTGACATGGACAACACGGAGGCGATGGCACTCTACGACCATTATGCCAACGAAGCCCTGGAGCTGATGAAGAAGAAGAACCACGACTACGACGAGGCATGGCGCTCGATGCGGGTGAGTTCGTACACCGACCTCATTCTGACGAAGATCGAGCGTATCAAGGAGATCGAGAACCTCGGTGGTGAGACGCTCGTCTCAGAGGGCATCGACGCCAATTATATGGACATCATCAACTATGCGGTCTTTGGAGTAATTAAATTGACAGAGTGAGAAAGACAGCCGTCAACATCAGCCGGATGGTGCTCGCCGCGACGTTCATCCTCTCGGGATTCGTCAAGGCAGTGGATCCGCTGGGCACCCAGTACAAGATCCACGACTACCTGACAGCGCTTGGACTGGCACAGTTCGTTCCCGACCTGCTGACACTCACGGCAGCCGTGTTACTGGCAGCCCTCGAGTTCATTCTCGGCATCTGCCTGCTCTTCGCCATCCGACGGAGGCTGGTCTCAAAGGTGGTGCTTGTGGTGATGGCAGTGATGACACCCCTCACGCTCTGGCTGGCCCTGGCCGACCCCATCCACGACTGTGGTTGTTTTGGCGACGCACTGGTGCTGACCAACTGGCAGACACTGTGGAAGAACGTGGTGTTGCTCTGCGCAGCCGTTATCGTGTGGAAGGCCCCGACCCTTCAGCCGAGACTCATCAGCGAGTCGAACCAGTGGATTGTCGTCAACTACTCGGCGCTATTCATCCTGTTCGTCATCGCCTTGCGGAGTCTCTATACCCTGCCCCAGTTCGACTTCCGTCCCTACCATATCGGGGCGAACCTCAGGGAGGGCTGGCAGCGGATGATGGACGGTGAGGACTCCCCTTACACCGACTTCTTCATTGAACGGACAGACGACGGGGAGGACATCACCGAGCAGGTGCTCAACGACGGAGGGTACACCTTCCTACTCGTTGCGCCACATCTGGAACAGGCCGACGACTCACAACTCGACGAGATCAACCAGGTGTATGAGTACAGTCAGGACTACGGCTACCCCTTCTACTGTCTGACGGCCAGCACAGGCCGAGCCATCACCCGTTGGCAGGAGACGACCGGTGCGGAATACCCGTTCTGCAATACCGACGACATCACGCTGAAGACCGTCATACGGTCGAACCCGGGTCTGCTGTTGCTGAAGGACGGTATCGTTATCCGGAAGTGGAGCCATAACGCTTTGCCCCCGGAAGAGGCCCTCTCCAAACCACTCGAGGACAGTGAACTGGGAAAGCAGCCCTCAGACAGCGCCACCAGTAAGATTCTCTGGATACTCACGTGGTTCGTGCTCCCACTGGTGCTCCTCACCCTGGCCGACCGTCTCTGGGCCTGGACCCGCTGGATCCGGAAAAAGAAAAGAAAGTCTGAGAACTCAGAAAACTCAGATCACTCAGAAAATTCAGAAAATTCAGATAATAACCCAATTAATAATAATAGTAGTAATATGAGAAAGAAAATTGTAGCAGGAAACTGGAAGATGAACATGAATCTCCAGGATGGTATCGCTCTTGCAAAGGAGCTCAACGAGACATTGAAGGCAGACAAGCCCAATTGTGGTGTGGTCATCTGCACACCGTTTATCCACCTCGCCAGCATCGCACAGTTCCTCGACCAGGACATCATCGGTCTGGGTGCAGAGAACTGCGCAGACAAGGAGAAAGGAGCCTTCACCGGTGAGGTATCAGCCGAGATGGTGAAGTCTACTGGTGCTCAGTACGTGATCCTCGGCCACTCCGAGCGTCGTGAGTACTATAACGAGACTCCTGAGATCCTGAAGGAGAAGGTGCTGCTCGCACAGAAGAACGACCTGAAGGTGATCTTCTGCATCGGTGAGAGCAAGGCAGAGCGTGAGGCCGGCAAGCAGAACGAGGTGGTGAAGGCCGAACTCGAGGGCAGTGTGTTCAACCTGCCTGAGGAGGACTTCCGCAAGATTGTCATTGCCTACGAGCCCATCTGGGCCATCGGTACCGGTCTGACCGCTACCGCTGAGCAGGCAGAGGAGATCCACGCTTACATCCGCAGCATCATCGCCGAAAAGTACGGTCAGGCTGTTGCCGACGACACCACCATCCTCTATGGCGGTTCTTGTAAGGCTTCGAACGCCCCCGAGCTGTTCGCAAAGCCCGATATCGACGGCGGTCTCATTGGCGGTGCCTCTCTGAAGGCAGCCGACTTCAAGGGTATCATCGACGCCTGGAAGAAGTGAGAAGACTTGCACTTATCCTAACACTGTGTGCCGGCTGCTGTCTGGCAGCCAGCGCACAGACTACCTTCACCGAGCAGTTGCAGCAGAGCAAGGCGGGAGAAGGCAAGGTGACCATTACACAGGACAAGAGCATCGACCAGTTGGTGAACACGCCCACCACGTCAGCCCCATCCCGTAGCGTCAGCCCGTCGCAAGCCGTCACCACACCAACACCGAACGATGACATCACCCCTGACACCACCTCTCTCGACCCTCACAAAAAGGTCATGAAAGGTCAGAAGGCCAATGGTTTCCGCGTGCAGGTGTATGCCGGTGGCAATTCCCGCAACGACAGGCTGAGAGCAGAACGGACAGGTGAGGAGATGAAGACACTCTTCCCATACGAACCAGTGTACGTGCATTTCTACTCCCCAAGATGGGTATGCCGTATAGGCAACTACCGTACTTACGAGGAGGCCCATGAGGTACTGAACAAGGTGAAGCAGCTGGGCTATATGTCAGCAGTGATCGTGAAAGGGAAAATAACCGTTTTTTATCCATGAGTCAGGAAACAGAGATGCAACCCTATCGCGAAGGGCTTGACGCGCTTGCCAAGCACTACAAGGAGATTCTTACGCTTCTGGGTGAGGACCCGGAGCGCGAGGGCCTTCTGAAGACGCCCATGCGAGTGGCCAAGGCCATGCAGACGCTCACCCGAGGTTATGAGATGGATGCCCATAAGGTGCTCACTGACGCCCTTTTCAAGGAGGACTACTCTCAGATGGTCATCGTGAAGGACATCGACTTCTTCTCCCTCTGCGAGCATCACATGCTCCCCTTCTACGGCAAGGCCCACGTGGCTTATATCCCCAACGGATATATCACCGGACTCTCCAAGATTGCCCGTGTCGTTGATATCTTCGCCCATCGGCTGCAAGTGCAGGAGCGTATGACCCAGCAGATCAAGGACTGCATCCAGGATACCCTCAAGCCCCTCGGCGTGATGGTGGTCATCGAAGCCCGGCACATGTGCATGCAGATGCGTGGCATTGAGAAGCAGAACAGCATCACTACCACGAGCGACTTCAGCGGTGCCTTCAATCAGGCCAAGACCCGGCAGGAATTCATGAACTTAATACATAACAATCAAATTTAGTAACCCAATGAACCAGACACCAAATTCAAACTACAGAACCAATGAGTCATTAGGAAAAATGTTCCTACACAGTTGCCTCGGCAAGTTCCTCATCTTTGCAGCGATTGTCGTGGTGTTGCTGATCATCGCCTTCCTCACCAAGCCAACAGACCAGGAGATGAGGGATGAGATGAACGACAACATCATGCAGTGTATGGAGATGAACGACAGTATCCGTGGTGACCAGATCGATGACTTCGTACACAACATCGGCTTCATCTTCACCACGGCCGACTCCACCAAGGTCGGCAAGGAATGGAGAGAGGCATTCGACAAGTACAACCGTCTGGAGATCTTCAACCACACGTTCTTCCGCACCGCCTACATCTACAACAATGTCAAGACAGAGGGCACACGCGTCGGTTTCGGACTCTACGGACTCGTCATCCCCACCGCTAACTTCAACGACTTCCTCCTGCGCATCGGTCCCATGCGTAAGAGCTACAACCAGAAGTTGATCAACACAACGGTCATCGAAGGCGACCTTGGTACGAACCCGAATATCCAGGAGTTCCACTACAAGCGCAATCCTGACGATTAAGTCATTGGGGTCATTGAAATCTGATGTGGACTAAGCCATGGACATTTAAGGAAGGCTTTCTCATCGGAGCAGGTCTTATCTTTACAGGACTGATACTTGAACTGAGTGTCGGTCCTGTGGATTGGGATTCGTTTGCGTGGCCTGCCAATGGATTTGTATTGTCAGGATTCCTGGCAATAATCGCACTCATATTTTTATTAAGAAAGAAGGTGTATGCCTTCCAGTTCGTAAGTACTTACCAGGCAGCGATACCAGCATTGGTGTTTGCCGTAGGACTGACCATTATCATGGGACTGACCAGACAGCAGAAAGACGGGACGTGGCTGAACAATATGCTGTCATTCTGGTCCTTTGTGCTCATCTATGTGTATATCGCGGTGATTCTGGGCGTCATCATCTTACGTCGGTTGGTACACTTGAGTTCATGGAAGCGCGACGTGCCTTTCCTGCTGAACCATCTGGGACTGTTTATTGCCCTCACCACTGCCACACTTGGGAATGCCGACATGCAGCGAGTAAAAATGATAACCACTATCGGCGAACCAGAATGGCGGGCTCTGGAACAGAACGGCTCCATCAAGGAGATGCCGCTGGCCATCGAACTGAAACGCTTCATCATGGAGACCTACGACGATGGTAGTCCCAAGCGCTTTGCCTCAGAGATTCAGATACAGACCAAGACAGGCAAGAATATCGAGACGACGGTTGACGTGAACAAGCCCTACGAAGTGGACGGCTGGAAAATCTATCAATACGGCTACGACACGCAGATGGGTGCTGAGAGCCGGATTTCGATACTCGAGCTCGTCAACGACCCCTGGTTGCCACTGGTATATAGTGGCATCTACATGATGCTGGCGGGTGCTGTTTGTATGTTTGCTATTGGAAGGAGGAGACGCGTATGAGTTGGGAGCACTTCATATATTTCGCGATTACAGCAGTACTGTTCTGGGCAGTAGGAGCATGGGCAGCATGGAAGGATAAAACAGGCTGGGCCTATACGGCAACCGCCATCGGACTAGTCGTTTTCTTCTCATTCATTCTCTCCATGTGGATTTCCCTGGAGCGTCCGCCATTGCGAACGATGGGTGAGACACGCCTCTGGTATTCGTTCTTCCTGCCATTGGCGGGTATCATTGTCTATTCTCGCTGGAAATACAAATGGATACTGACGTTTTCCTCGATACTTGCCCTGGTATTCATCTGCGTGAACCTGTTCAAGCCTGATATCCACGACAAGACCCTAATGCCAGCCCTTCAGAGTCCCTGGTTCGCCCCTCACGTCATCGTTTATATGTTCGCATACGCCGTACTTGGTGCAGCAACGGTGATGGCTGTCTATCTGCTATTCATCAAAAAAAATACCATTGCTGATGAAGAATTCGACATCACCGATAATCTCGTCTATGTAGGCCTCGCCTTCCTTACCATCGGCATGCTCTTCGGTGCTCTCTGGGCTAAAGAGGCCTGGGGGCACTACTGGTCGTGGGATCCCAAGGAGACATGGGCAGCCATCACCTGGCTGGCCTATCTTGTCTACGTGCACTATCGTAACCTTCCCCGCCAACGTGAGCACCTGGCTCTCTGGATGCTCATCATCTCTTTCGTCTTACTGCAGATGTGCTGGTGGGGTATCAACTATCTGCCATCCGCCCAAGGCTCCAGCGTACACACCTATAGTACGAGTGGATAGGAAAGAACAGTACCGTCGGACCGGCCTTTCCTGATCGTCGGCTGAGATGTTGCTTTTCAGGACAGCATTCTCGATATAGGCGATACTGTCCTCGCCAGTGTATCCTTCAGGCTCGAAGCTCCCGCAAATAAGAACCATATTATATTTGTAGAATTAACGATTACATTAACAAATACTATTATATAATTATGTTTTTGAAAAAAGTTGTAATAGTTTCAATGGTTTTGTGCGCATGGGTAAGTGCTATGGCACAGACAGAGAAGGCGAGAGAGTTTGACAACCTATATCATTTCATCGAGAATCTCGATGTGTTTGAATGCGGGCAGGAAGAAGGCCGCGCGTACTATATTCCGGGGCATCACGTCCTGCTCAACGGCAGGTGGAAGTTCTGCTATGCCGACACGCCTCAGGAGATACCGAGCAACTTCTTCGAGGAGAAATACTCCGATGCCAAGTGGGGGTCCATCGATGTGCCTTCGAACTGGGAGATGAGAGGCTACGGCGACCCTTTGTTCCGCAACGTGTCTGCACCATTCAAGGCCGACCCGCCAAAGACACCACGAGACTACAACCCCACGGGTGCCTACCGTACCACGTTCACCATTCCCGCTGACTGGAACGGTGAGGAGGTATTTTTGCGCTTCGAGAAGGTAGCCTCAGCCTCGTTCCTGTGGGTCAACGGTCAGGAGGTGGGCTATAACGAGGGGGCCCAGGAGCCTGCCGAATACAACATCACACGCTATCTGAAGAAGGGACGCAACACACTGGCCATGAAGGTCATTAAATACAGTGACGGTTTCTACCTCGAAGGGCAGGACTACTGGCGCCTGGCAGGCATCTTCGATGATGTCTGGCTCTATGCTACGCCCAAGACCCGTCTGTTCGACTGGTATGTGACTACCGACCTGGACAAGAACTACCGCAATGCTGACCTGAACATCGAGGTGACCGTCAGAAGTTATGACGCACAGCCCGTCACGACACCCCTTAAGGTGCAGGCAGTGCTGACCGGTGCTGACGGACGAGAGGTGGCACGACTGGAAAGTCAGCCGGCGACGTTCGCTAACGGCAGCAACACAATGACCCTCAGCATGAGTAAGCATATTGTCAATCCATGGAAATGGACGGCTGAGACGCCTAATCTGTATAACCTCAAGATGTATCTTGTGGATGCCGCCACGGGCAGGCGCCTGTCGGAAAGCACACCCGAGGATGCCCGTCAGGACGTGGGTTTCAAAGAGACCGAGATGCGCGACAACGTGTTCTACTTGAACGGCAAGCCGCTGAAGGTGAATGCCCAGTGCTCGCACATGCAGGATCCCGACAACGGCCACGCCGTGACCGATGAACTGGTGAAGAAGGACATGACCATCCTCAAGCAGTTCGGATTCAACGGCGTGCGCACCAGCCACTATCCCCCCGTGCCGCGTTATCTGGAATATGCCGCCCGCTATGGACTTTACATCATCGATGAAGCTGGCGTGGAGGCACATGCCACTGAATGGGTTTCGGGCGACAAGCGCTTCATACCGATGTATCGTGAGCGTGTGCGCCGCATGGTGTTGCGTGACCGCAACCAGCCGGCAGTGCTCTTCTGGAGTGCCGGCAACGAGAGCGGCGAGGGTCCCAACATCGGTGAGGTGATTGCCGAAGGGCGCAAATACGACCACACCCGCTGGTGGATGTACGGCGGCAACGCCTATAGTCATCCTGCTGAGGATATCATCGGGCCGCGCTATCCCACTGCGCTGGCCCTCGACCTCAGGGTGGGACGACACGGTGACGGTGACGTGCGCCCGTCGTTCATGGATGAGTATATATCCGTAGCAGGCAACAGCGGTGGCATGTTCGACGAGATGTGGCGTGCCGTCTATACCCATAAGCGCTGCATCGGCGGTGCTGTCTGGGACTTTGTGTCGCCGGGACTTACCCAGCCCGCACGTAGGCTCACCGACAAATCGGGCCATGATGTGATGGCGCATATCATGGGTAATGCCAAACTGGTGGCCGACAGCCGTAATCGTAAAAATAAAGTGATTGACCTGAGCGGCCACGACGAGTGGGTGGAAATCTATCGAGACGACTGCTTGGAGATAACGGGCAACGCCCTGACTATCAGCTTCGAAGTCTGTCCCCGCAAGCTCATCAGCTCCTGCGGCTCGTTTGTGACCAAGGGAGAATGGCAGTTCGGTGTTCAGCAAAACGGAAAGGAGCAGCTGGTGTTCTACATCAACACCGACAAGGTGCCTGCCTCAGAAAGTGAAGCCAAGGCACATCCCTTCGGTAGAAGACCTGCGGCAACTAACCATAAGTACGAACTATCAGCCCCACTGCCCGCAGACTGGGAGAACAAGTGGCACCATGTGGAAGCCTGCTACGATGGCAAGCAGATGACCGTAAGCATTGACGGCAAACAAGTGGCACAGATGGAGGCTCAGGGTAACATCATTAACGCACCATTCCCCGTGAACATCGGCCGCAACGAGCAGACCCACGGACAGGACACCTATGTGTATATCTGCGATGCACTGATGGACAATGTCATCATTGCCGACGCATCGGGCCAGTTGCTGAATCTCGACTTCGAGACGGAGCAGCAGGAGGGCACTTATTTCAGTTACGGCATCGGTGCCCGCACCTACGGCACGATATGGCCAGACAGAACCGTACAGCCGGAAATCTATCAGATGAAGAAATCAACCCAGCCCATATCATGCAAGTTACTGAGTGCAGACAACGGTACGGTGGAAATCTGGAACAGGAACCACTTCCTCAATACCTCTTATTATAACATGAAATGGGAACTCTACGAGGATGGTGCCTGCCTGCAGCAGGGTACGATCAGTCCTAATGTGGAGCCGCTCAGCAAGAATGTAATCACCCTTCCCTACAGTCGACCCACCATCAAGCCTGGATGCGAATATCGTCTGATGATAACCAGTAGCTTGAAAACTGATGAAATCTGGGCACAGAAGGGGTATGTCGTAGCGTGGGATCAGTTGGAACTCCCCTGGTGCCAGTTGGCTATACCCTCTGACAAGACCATCGGAAAGGCTGTGCTGATCCAAACGAATGATACCATCATGGTCAGCGGCGAGGGATTCTCATATTCATTTACCCCCGACGGCCAGCTCTTCAGCATCCGTCAGGCTGGACAGGAACTGCTCAAGTCACCGCTCCAGTTGAACATCTGGCGCGCTCCGCTGGCACTCGAAGTGGACGGCTGGGACCAATGGAACATTACCTACAACAACCGCAAGGCCTGGAACGGCGGCCAGATAGCCAACGAGTTCTACAGCAACAACCTAGATGCCATCACCCGCATTCCCATCTCTTGTCAGGCTTTTGAGGCCGACGGACAAGTGTATGTCAACGTGCGCTGTTTCTCGCAGTTCGGAGCACCCGTCAACACGACGCTCGATGCCTACATCACCGGCCTGCGCTATTCGGGCTTCTCGGAGGTCTATGAGTACCGCATCAACGGAGACGGCACAATTAACCTGCATCACATCCTTGAACCCGAAGGCCCGATGCCAGCACTCCTGCCACGCATCGGACTGACCATTACACTCATCGACCCGTTGCAGCAGGTGAAGTGGTACGGACGCGGACCCGAGGAGAACTATCCCGACCGCAAGACCGGCTATGCCATCGGCATCTATGAGCGCACGGTGAACGATATGTTCGAACCATATCTCATACCGCAGGACTGCGGCCTGCGCTGCGACAACCGCTGGCTCACCATGAGCGATGACAAAGGCCAGGGACTGCGCTTCGCTATGGATGAGCCGTTCAACTTCAACGCCTACCACTACAGCACCGACCACCTGACAAAGGCGGTATATACCTACCAACTCCGCCAGCAGGACGGCATTACCCTGAACTTGGATTACAACACTACAGGCGTAGGCTGCACAGCCTGCTATGTGCTGCCCGGCTATCAGGTCAAGCCCACCCGTTACGAGCGTCGTCTGACAATCAAACCAATATCTCAGTAACGGCAAACGCAATGGTCAGCAAAAGCGAGTAATCGTGATTTAAAACGTGATTTAAGAAAAAGAAAGTTGCTGATTATCAGCAACTTTCCTCTTACTTTTGGTCGGGATTACTGGACTCGAACCAGCGACCTCGCGCCCCCCAGACGTGTGCGCTACCAACTGCGCTAAATCCCGATCCTTTTTGCTTGGCACCGACCTGTCATTTGTCGAATGCGGGTGCAAAAGTACACAGTTTTTTCGGAATATCCAAATTTTAGAGGAACTTTTTTCCAAAAACAGCGTTTTTTACTGATGATTTTTGCTTATCCGAATAATAATGTGTACATTTGCACGTTCTTAAGATAATAAAAGATTTAAATAATGACATCATATAGACTTACGGCTCCGCAGCACCTTGACACAATCATCGAACTGCCAGCCTCGAAGAGTATTTCCAACCGTGCTCTTATCATCTATGCCCTCAGCGGTGGCAGGACTCTGCCACAGAACCTTAGTGACTGTGACGACACCGAAGTGATCATAAACGCCCTCCGCTATATGCCGGAGACAATCGATATCAAGGCAGCAGGAACGGCCATGCGATTCATGACCGCCTATCTGAGTGTGATGCGCGGCACCCATATCCTGACAGGTACGGAGCGGATGAGGCACCGTCCCATCGGAGTGCTGGTTGACGCACTCCTGAAACTTGGCGCAGAGATCGAATATGCCGGAGAGGCTGGCTTCCCCCCCCTCCGCATCACGGGTAAGCCGCTGGAGGGTGGCATGTTGGAGATTCTCGGAAATATCAGTTCACAGTATATCTCTGCCTTGCTGATGATCGGTCCGATGCTGAAGAAAGGCCTCACGCTCCGTCTGACAGGCGATATCATCTCCCGCCCGTATATCGACCTGACACTCTGGATGATGAGAGAGTTCGGAGCCCGCGCCGAATGGACGGCCGTTGACACCATCACCGTTGACCCACAACCCTACAAGGACAGGGGCTACTTTATCGAGAACGACTGGAGCGCAGCCAGCTACTGGCATGAGATGGTGGCCATCAGCGACGATCCCGAGGCTACCATCAGGCTGACAGGACTGACTAACGGCTCGAAGCAGGGCGACTCCGTGACACGCTACATCTTCAGTCTGCTCGGTGTGAAGACCGTCTTCGAGACCAAGAGGGAAGGTGTGCCGCAGACGGTCACACTGAAGCGCAGCGGACACTGCGTACCAAAGCTGGAATACGATTTCGTTAACTCCCCCGACCTGGCACAGACATTCGTCGTTACCTGTCTGGCCAAGGACATACCTTTCCACTTCACCGGACTGTCGACGCTGAAGATCAAGGAGACCGACCGCATTGAAGCCCTGAAGAAAGAGGTGAGGAAACTGGGGTACGTCATCAAAAGCCGCCATGACAGTGAGCTGTTCTGGGACGGCGAGCGTTGTGAGCCATCTACAGACGAGGGCATCGACACATACGAGGATCACCGCATGGCCCTTGCCTTTGCCCCATTCGCCCTAAAACGGCCTGGACTGATGATCAATAACCCCCATGTGGTGACGAAGTCATACCCGAACTACTGGAACGACCTGACCAAAGCAGGATTTGAGATTAAAGAGGAGGGATGAGTTTTGCGTTAGTCTGCATAGGAATGATCGTAGCGCTGGGCGTAGTAGCCGCAGTAGCCAATCGGTTCGACAAGGGGAAGGACACTGTCGAACAGGGACACGATTGCTCTACATGCACGGCTGCCCAAGACGAATCGTGCAAGCTGCATTGTCTGATGGAAGAGAAGAAGAAAGGATCCTCTGCCACCAAGACCGTGTCTTTACTCCTTCTCTCCTTACTCCTTCTCTCCTTCTTCACCGCCTGTAACACCCATAAGAACACAGCCCGGAACCGTTGGCTACATGCCTTCACAGCCCGTTATAACATCTACTATAATGGTTCTCAGGCCTTCATCGACGGCAATCTGGAGAAGGAAAAAGGCAACAAGGACAACTTCACCGAGACACTCCCCCTCTATATGGTGGGCAACAAGCAGAGTAAGGAGTTGGGCAAGAGCAACTACGACCGGGCTATCGAGAAGAGCGAGAAGGCCATCCGTCTGCACAGCATCAAGGCGAAGCCCGAATGGAAGAGCAGCAAACGGAAGACCGCCCGCGACAGAGAGTGGCTGAACCGGAAGGAATACAATCCGTTCCTATGGAAAGCCTGGATGCTGTTGGGAAAGGCGCAGTTCCAGAAAGGAGCCTTCGACGAGGCAGCAGCCACCTTCTCATATATGACACGGCTCTACCAGACCCAGCCGATGCAAAGCGGACTGGCCCGGGCCTGGCTGGCCAAGTGCTACACCGAACTCGGCTGGATCTACGATGCAGAAGACGTGATACGCAAGATGAGCCGTGACTCTATGGACTACCGGACCGTCAAGGACTGGGACTACACCTACGCCAACTACTATATCCGTGAAGGAGATTACGAGAAGGCCGTGCCCTATCTTCGGAAAGTCATCAGCCACGAGCGTCGCAGCATACAACGAGCCAGAGAGTGGTTCCTGATGGGACAGATCCAGAATCTGCTGGGGAACCGTGAACAAGCATACCAAGCCTTCCGGAAAGTGGTAGGATGTCATCCACCTTACGAGATGGAGTTCAATGCCCGCATCGCCCAGACAGAAGTGATGGCAGAGAGCAACGGACGGCAGATGATCAGCCGGCTGAAGCGCATGGCCGCCTCAGACAACAACAAGGAATACCTCGACCAGGTATACTATGCCATCGGCAACATCTACCTCATTCAGAAGGATACCATGCAAGCCATCGGTGCCTACGAGAAAGGCAATAAAGAATCGGTCAGAAACGGTGTAGAGAAAGGTGTGCTGCTGCTCACCCTCGGCAACCTGTACTGGGAGATGGAGAGGTACGGCGACGCCCAGCGCTGCTATGGCGAGGCCATCGGACTCCTTGACCAGGACAGGAGTGACTATGAGGAGCTGTCGGCACGGTCAAAGATACTCGACGAGCTAGCCCCCTACACAGAAGCCGTCCATTTGCAGGACTCGCTCCTGGAGCTGTCGGAGATGCCCGAGGCAGACCGCCTTGCAGCGATCGACCGTGTGATAGAGGCCCTGAAGCAAAAAGAGAAAGAAGAACTCGAGGCCCGTCTTGACGCAGAGGCCGAAGAGTTGCAGCAGGAACTGCAAAAACAACAGGGCGCCAACCCTAACCTCCCTAATAATCCTACAACCCCTACTCTCCCTGCTGCCCAGGGAAACGGACAGTGGTATTTCTATAATCCCATGGCCGTCAACCAGGGAAAAACCACCTTCCAGCAACAATGGGGAAGGCGTGAGAACAAAGACAACTGGCAGCGCATGAACCTAACGGTGGTGAGCAGTCAGGAGCCCGAAGACCATGATGACACGGACAACTCGGAAGACTCCGACAGCCCCACTTCCGCTTATCAAAAGGGCGGTCTACCCGAGAATCCTGAGGACGTTGCCCGTATGGACTCACTCGCCAGCGACTTCCTGACGGCAGACTCATTACTTACATCTCCTGACGCCGCCACCGAAGACACCCTTGCCAACGACCCGCACAACCGTGAATACTATCTGGCTCAGATACCGTTCACCGATGAGCAGAAAGCGGGATGCCACAACATCATTAAAGACGGTCTGTTCCATGCGGGCGTCATCTTCAAGGACAAGCTTGAGAACCTCACGCTCAGCGAACGGCACCTGATACGTCTGACAGACAACTACGACGACTACGAGCACCTCGACGAAGCCTGGTACCACCTGTTCCTGCTCTACTCCCGACAAGGGAGAACGGCAAAGGCCGACTCCTGTATTGACAGGCTGAAGGCATCATTCCCCGAGAGTGAATGGACCATCCTACTTACAGATCCCTATTATGAAGAGAACGCCAGGTTCGGAGAGCATATCGAGGACTCGCTCTACGCCGCCACCTACGACAGTTTCAAGAACGACCGCTACGACATGGTGAGAGCCAATGCCCGTCTGTCTGAGACACGATTCCCTCTGGGTGAGAACCGTGACAAGTTCCTCTTCATCGAAGGTCTGAGTCTTCTGAACGATGGCGACGGAGACAGTTGTGTCAGTCGGATGAAAGAGGTGATAGAGCGATTCCCCAACAGCGAAGTCAGCAGCATGGCAGGTATGATCATCAAGGGTGTGAACGAAGGTCGTGGGCTGTATGGCGGAAAGTTCGACATCGGCGACGTATGGTCACGACGGGATATCACCCTCACCCAAGACTCTACCCGTCAGGATACGCTCGACACCCGCCGCGACCAGAACTTCCTCTTTATCCTTGCCTACGAGCCCGACTCGGTCAACGAGAATCAGTTACTATACAACATGGCCCGGTATAACTTTACGAATTTCCTCGTGAGAAACTTCGACATACAGATTGACGAGGATCACGGCCTACGCCGCATGCTCATCAGAGGATTCCTCAACTACGACGAAGCCCTGCAGTACGCACGGCAGCTGTATGCCGACGACGCCATGAAAGAACGTGTCAGGGGCTGCAGAAGCCTGATTGTCAGCGACACCAACCTACCCTTCCTCGGCACTCGCGTCAGTTACGACGAATATCAGCAGTTCTACGAGGATACGTTCATACCGCTCGAGATCAGTGAGGAGCAGTTACTGTCGGTGCCTGAGGGCTACGTGATGCCAGACCCGGAGGATGTTGGCGGCCCAGAGACGGATGCCGGTGAGGAAACGGAAGAGGAAGAGGAGGAAGACGAACTGTTCCCGCAGAACAAGCCACAGCCGAAGGTTCAGGACTTCGACTTCGGAGATGACTTCTGGTAAATAACAACATAGATGACAAACGGATTATTATTGTGGGTGGACGACGAGATAGAGCAGTTGAAGGCTCATCAGTTGTTCCTGGAAAAGAAAGGCTATGAGGTCGTGACCGTATCAAACGGCACCGACGCCATAGACCAGTGCCGTGAGCGTAACTTCGACCTTGTGCTGCTCGACGAGCAGATGCCGGGCCTCAGCGGACTCGAGACGCTTCAGAAAATAAAGGAGCTCCAGCCGTCGCTGCCTGTGGTCATGGTCACCAAGAGTGAAGAGGAGCACCTTATGGAGCAGGCTATCGGACAGAAGATAGCCGACTACCTTATCAAGCCCGTCAACCCCAACCAAATACTTCTGGCACTGAAGAAGAACATCCACCGCCGTGAGATAGAGACAGAGGTCACACAGAGTCAGTACCAGCAGAACTTCCAGCAAATTGCCTTGCAGATTCTTGACTGTCAGGACTGGAAGGACTGGGTGGACGTATACAAACGGCTGGTACACTGGGAGTTGGAACTCAGTGCGACCGACAGCAGCATGACCGAGATGCTGAAGATGCAGAAAGAGGACGCCAACAACGGGTTTGCGAAGTATATCAAGAAGCACTACCTCGACTGGGTGACATCACTCGCCCCCAACCACCCTGACGCATCAGCCCGTCCGCTACTCTCCCCGGAGATTTTCAAGACCAAGATTTTCCCTCTACTGAATGAAGGCAAGAAGGTGTTTCTCGTGGTGCTCGACAACTTCCGCTACGACCAGTGGCGTATCCTTGCACAGGAACTCAGTGAACAGTTCGACATCGACGAAGACCTCTACTGCAGCATCCTGCCCACCGCCACGCAGTATGCCCGTAACGCCATTTTCAGCGGTCTGATGCCCAATAAAATTGCACAGATGTTCCCGGATCTGTGGGTAGATGAGGACGAGGAGGAAGGCAAGAACTTGAACGAGGAACCGCTCATCAAGACACAGCTGGAGCGATACAGGCGAAAAGAGACCTTCTCCTATCATAAGATCAACAACTCTGCTGACGCGGAGAAATTCCTTCAGCAGTGGAGAGGTATGGAAAAGAACCAGTTGAACGTTGCGGTTTTCAACTTCATCGACATGCTCAGCCACGCCCGCACAGAGTCCAGGATGGTCAGGGAACTGGCCAATAACGAGAGTGCCTATCGTAGTATCACCCGCTCCTGGTTCCTGCACTCTATCATCTCCGACTTCTTCAAACTGCTGGCTCAGACAGACTACAAGGTCATCGTGACTACCGACCACGGCAGCATCCGTTGTACACAGCCAGTGAAAATCGTTGGTGACAGGAACACCAACACCAACCTGCGCTACAAGTTGGGTAAGAACCTGGCATACGATGACAAGAGCCTCTTCATCATCAAGGAACCACAGAAGGCCCTGCTTCCCATGCCCAACATTTCTACCAGCTACGTCTTTGCCACCGGCGACTCGTTCTTCGCCTACCCAAACAACTACAACTATTACGTGTCATACTACCGTGACACCTTCCAGCATGGTGGTATCTCCATGGAGGAGATGATTATCCCCCTTATCACACTAACAGGAAAAAAACGATAGAAATGGAAATAAAGATTAACGATTTAGAACACATCCGTGAGGCAGCCAGGCAGTTCATCAACGCCATGGGCACAAAACATGTCTTCGCCTTCTATGGCAGCATGGGAGCAGGAAAGACCACATTCATCAAGGCCATCTGTGAGGAACTGGGAGTCGGTGATGTCGTTACCTCACCGACTTTCGCCATCGTCAATGAATACCTTACTTCAACCGGAGGTACCATCTACCACTTCGACTTCTACCGCATCAAGAAACTAGAAGAAGTCTACGATATGGGCTATGAGGACTATTTCTATAGCGATGCCCTTTGCTTTATCGAGTGGCCGGAAATGATGGAAGAACTTCTGCCCGAAGGCGCTACCAAAGTACAAATCACTGAAAATCCAGACGGCACCAGAACCGTGATATTTTAGAAACAACGAATTACGCGAATTTCACGAATTATATCTGTTGCGGATAACGCGCAGCCAATTCGTGAAATTCGCGTAATTCGTTGTTGAGGAAACTATGCGTTCTGCTCCTGGAAGTCCAGGTCAGCCTGTACGATGAAGAATACTTCCTCTGGGTTAAACGAAGAGCAGAAGCCCTCCTCCTTCGCACGATTACATACATACTCCGCCACCTTTTCCATGTCGATATCCACCTCCTCTGCATCCGTATCCAGAATGCCGCTGGTGTAATAATAGTCCATAATAAGGTCCATCATGTAAAGGATGTCCTTATCGCTATAGAACTTCTTGATATCCGACGGCAGTTGTGTGCGGATAAATGCCAGTTCCCGTCTGTTCTCTTCCTCGTCCAGACGGATTTCCTCGTCGATACTTGCCATCTTAAAGCAGACTCTTGAATTTCGCTTCCAGATTGGCCTTCGACTGTGCACCGATCATCTTATCCACTACTTCACCCTGTTTGATGAACAGGATGGTGGGGATGTTACGGATACCGAACTCAACGGCCAGATCCTCATTTTCCTCCACATCGCACTTGCCTACGACCAACTTGCCTTCGAACTCCTCTGCCAATTCAGAGATAATAGGAGCCAGCATACGGCAAGGACCGCACCATGTGGCCCAGAAATCCACTACCAAAGGCAGTTCACCGGCCTTCAGACTTGCAAAATTCTCACTTGTGATTGTTACTTCCATTGTTTTACTTTTTTATTGAAGATTGAAAATTGAAGATTGAAGATCAAGTTGCACCGTCCTTCTCTCTTTCATCCCAACCTTCGGGTTAATACTTATTTATTTATGCAAAAGTCGTGCCAACATTTCAATTCTCAATTAATCTTATAGTCAAGCATCTCATGCTGCTCAATATAGTCGATCAGCGTATGGCGCACATCAACACCTTCGTTCTTGCTGCGAAGCAACACATGCCTTTCCCCCTTTGAGTCGCGCAATTGGAAAAACAGTTTCGTTTTGCCAGGATTAGTAGAAATCAGTTCGCTAAGGTCTGCTACGATCTGCTCGTCAATCAAGTCTGTCACCATAGAGATAGTGATACGGTCTAGAGCCTTATCCTTGATCGTCTGCAAGTACTCTACGTTCTGAATCTTCAAGTCGAACACGTTCTCTTTATAAGGTCTGGCCTGCACTTTAGCCATCAGGTAAACAGAGGCACCCTCAGTAAACATGCCGCTCCATTTACCCCAGTCCTCACCAAACAAAGGCACTTCCCCAGAACCATCAAAGTCCTCTATCACCACGATGCCGAAGGGCTTTCCGTTCTTGGTAAAGCCAGTCCTGACACCTGTCACGATGCCACCGATGATGATATCCTCACGGTCGCGAAGATTTGACACATCTGCCAATTCGACACACCGGGTATTACACAGGTTGTCAAGAATGATCTTATACTCATCGAGCGGATGGGCCGAGAGGTAGATACCCACCAGGTCACGTTCCTTATTCAACCGTTCGATATCACTCCACCGTCCCTCTGCCTTGGGCACTGGCGGCGTAGCGATCTCCACCTCGTCGAACCCACCAAACAACGAGTTCTGCATCTGATTCTTCTCCGCCTGATAGGTCTGTCCATAGCGCACCAACGTATCAAGGAACATCTCCCCCTTGTTGTTGGTGGCGAAGTAATCCTCACGACGGATACCAAAGCTGTCGAAGCCACCGCTCAGGGCGAGACTTTCGAAAGCCTTTCTGTTGACCGACGAGAAACTGACTCTCTGGGCGAAGTCGAAGATATCCTTGTAGGGACCATTCTTCTCCCGCTCGGCGATGATGGCCTGGGCTGCAGAGTCACCCATACCCTTGATGGCGCCCAAACCGAAGCGAATCTGGCCATGATGGTTCACACCGAACTTTTCATACGACTCGTTAACGTCAGGCCCCAGGGTGTCGATTTTCATACGCTTGCACTCGTCCATGAGTTTGGTGATTTCCGTAATCTGGTCACGGCGTCGGCTCATGATGGCCGCCATGAACTCCGCCGGGTAGTTGGCCTTCAGATAGGCCGTCTGGTAGGCCACCCACGAGTAACAGGCAGCATGTGACTTGTTGAATGCGTATGAGGCGAAGGCTTCCCAGTCGCCCCAGATCTTCTCCAGCACCTTGGGGTCGTGACCGTTCTTCACCCCGCCGTCGATAAACTTAGGCTTCATCGCGTCTACGATGTCTTTTTTCTTCTTACCCATGGCCTTACGCAAAGCGTCGCTCTCGCCACGGGTAAAGTCTGCCAACAGTCGCGACAGCAACATCACCTGCTCCTGATACACAGTGATGCCATAGGTATCCTTCAGGTATTTCTCCATCACGGGAATATCGTAGGTAATCGGCTCGTCGCCATGCTTCCTTCGGATGAACTGTGGGATATAACCCATTGGTCCCGGCCGGTAAAGGGCGTTCATGGCGATGAGGTCCTCGAAGACAGTGGGTTTCAGTTCACGCAGATATTTGCGCATGCCATCCGACTCAAACTGGAACGTGCCGACCGTTCCTCCCTCTTGGTAGAGCTGATAGGTCTTGGGGTCATCAATGGGAATGCTGTCCAGATCCACCTCGATGCCACGCGTACGCTTGATGTTCTCGCATGCCTCCTTAAGCTCCGAGAGCGTCTTCAGGCCGAGGAAGTCCATCTTGATCAATCCCGTCGACTCGATCACGTGGCCGTCGTACTGCGTGCAGTTAGTCTTTGTACCCTTGAAGTCCGGATCGTCGGCGGTTGACACCGGCACATGGTCGCTGATCGGGTCGCGGCAGATGATAAAGCCGCAGGCATGGATACCCGTGCCGCGCACCGTACCCTCCAACATCTTGGCGTACTTGATTGTATTAGCCAACTTCGGATCAGTGCTCATCTCCGCCTCCTGCAGCTCACGCACGGCCTTGATGGCATTCATCAGGTTCATCTTCGGCGTCTTGCCGTCGACATCGGGCAGACGGTCCGGTATCGCCTTACACAGGGCGTTTGCCTCCGCCAGCGGCAACTTCTCCACACGCGCCACATCCTTGATCGAGTTCTTCGTGGCCATCGTGGCATAGGTGATGATATGGGCACAGTTCTCATGGCCGTATTTGTCCTCCACCCATTTCAGCACCCTGCCGCGGCCGTCGTCGTCGAAGTCGGTATCGATATCAGGCAGAGAAATACGGTCAGGATTCAGAAAACGCTCAAATAGCAGGTCGTACTTCAGAGGATCTATCTTCGTAATACCCAGACAATAGGCCACCACACTACCGGCTGCCGAACCACGTCCCGGTCCCACCATCACGCCCAGTTCGTCACGGGCGGAATTAATGAAGTCCTGCACGATGAGGAAGTAACCAGGGAAACCCATCGTCTTCATGATATGAAGCTCGAACTTCACGCGGTCCAAGACCTCAGCAGGGAGCTTCTTGATCTTTTCAGAGTACTCGGAGTTTTCAGAGTGCTCAGAATCATCAGAATATCTCTTCACAGCCCCCTCGTACGCCAGCTTCGCCAAATAGTCGGCTTCGAACTTGATACGATATATTTTGTCGTAGCCACCCAGCTTCCGTATTTTCTTTTCACCTTCCTCAGGAGACAATTGGTTCTCCCCGTTCTCATCGCTGGTGAACTCATCGTAGAGTTGCTGCTCAGTAAACTTCTGCCGCCATTGCTCCTCGGTGCCGAATGACTCCGGAATGGGGAAAAACGGCATGATTGGGTCATTGTCAAGACTGTAAACCTCCACCTTGTCCAGTATCTCCAGCGTATTGGCCAAAGCCTCCGGCACGTCGCTGAAAACGTTGTTCATCTCCTGCCGCGTTTTGAACCACTCCTGCTTCGAATAAAGCATACGAGTCGGGTCGTCCAAGTCCTTGCCCGTAGCCAGACAGAGCAGATGGTCGTGCGCCTCCGCGTTCTCCTGATCCACGAAGTGCGCATCGTTCGTACAGATCAGTTTCACCCCATACTCCCGGGCCAGTTCAATCAGCACCTTATTGGCCTGCTGCTGTAAAGGGAAGGTCTCACGGTTGGCACGGATAACAGGATCTGTCACCTCATGCCGCTGCAACTCCAGATAGTAGTCGTCACCCCAGAGACGCTTGTGCCACTCCAATGACTCCCGCGCCCCCGTTATGTCGCCCTTCAAGATCTTCGCCGGCACCTCTCCTGCAATACAGGCCGAACACACAATCAGGTCCTCGTGGTATTTCTCCAATTCCATATGGTCTGTACGGGGACGATTGTAGAAGCCGTCAACCCATGAGTTGCTGACAAGCTTAATCAAGTTATTATAGCCCCTCTGGTTCTTGGCCAGCACAATCAGGTGATAGCCGCCAAGATCCTCTTTCATTTCCCGCAGGCTTTTGTCCCCACGCCGTGCCACATACATCTCACAACCGAAGATCGGTTTAAAAGGTTCCTTTCCCTCCTTCTTACGTTTTTTGTTCACGTCATTGCAGATGTCATGAAATTCCTTAATGCCGAACATGTCCCCATGATCCGTGATAGCCATGCCCTTCATACCGTCTCCGATGGCTTTGTCCACAAGCCTTTTGATACTTGACTGACCATCAAGGATTGAGTAGTATGTATGTACGTGCAGATGTACGAAATCTTCCATTATTTTATGATATTCTTTTAGTTTTAAGCCTCAAAGTTACGCTTATTTCTTGGAATTACCAAAAGAAAAACGTGAAAAGTTTGTAACTTACGTGAAAAATGTGTACCTTTGCACGCAAATAACGAAACAATTAACAAACAACTAATGGGAAAAAGGATCAATAAGCTGAAGAAGATCAGGATTCACCGCGAGGGCACCAACGAACTTACCCTCAGCGCCATTGCCATCTTAGGTATCTCTTTCCTGCTTCTTCATTTCCTCGATTCACAGATTCCATTCTGGATCTTCATAGTCATCTTCGGTGCGGCATGGCTCATGGCACTGAATTTTTACCGCTGCCCTATCCGTTACTTCAATGGTGACACCTCCAAACTCGTTGTAGCGCCTGCTGACGGAAAGATTGTGGTCATTGAGGAGACTGAAGAAAACGAATATTTCCATGACAAGCGACTCATGATCTCCATTTTCATGAGTCCGCTTAACGTTCATGCCAATTGGTTCCCTGTAGACGGAAAGGTGAAGTTCGTGCGCCATCAGGACGGCAACTATCACAAGGCTTGGTTACCAAAGGCCAGTGAAGAGAACGAACATGCCGACATCATGATTACCACGCCTGAGGGTGAGGATATCCTAGTGCGTCAGATTGCCGGAGCCTTGGCTCGCCGCATCGTTACTTACGCTAAGGAAGAGGAAGAGTGTTATATCGATGAGCATTTAGGCTTTATTAAATTGGGTTCACGAGTAGACGTGTTCCTGCCTTTGGGCTCAGAGGTATGCTGTCGTATGGAACAGCCCACCACTGGTGACCAGACGGTCATTGCAAAGTTGAAGTAAAGTAGGAGAGAAGTAAAAGTGAAGAAGCATATTCCTAACACAATTACTTGCTGCAACCTGATCTCGGGATGCATTTCCACTTATTTTGCCTTCTTGAGCGACTATCGGATGGCATTACTCTTCATCGTCATTGGAGCGGTCTTCGACTTCTTCGACGGTATGGTGGCGCGTATGCTGAACGTTTCATCACCCATCGGCAAGGAACTTGACTCACTGGCTGACGATGTCACCTTCGGGTTCGCCCCATCGGCGATTATCTTCAGCTTTCTCTGTTCCTTCCATAACCATCTGCTCTTTATTCCATTCCTCGCATTTATTATGGCTGCCTTCTCTGCCCTCCGTTTGGCGAAGTTTAACCTCGACACGCGTCAGGCTTTGGGATTCATCGGACTACCCACACCTGCCAATGCCCTTTTCTGGGGATCGCTCATCGTCGGCATTAACGACAACAACTTTACATTTGACGGTATGGAGTGGGTCATCCTGGCAGGAACATTCCTCAGCTGTTACCTGCTCATTGCCGAGATTCCTATGTTCGCGTTGAAGTTCAAGCACTGGGGGTGGAAGGGTAATGAGATCAAATACATCTTTATCCTTTCGTGCGTACCTATTTTATTTTTATTAGGCATTGCCGGCTTTGCCGTCATCATCGCCTGGTACGTCATCCTATCTATCGCAACTAAACAATCTATTCTTAAGGCCTAATTGATATGATTAAATTCATTTTTGCCGCCATCATCTTCGGCCTCATTGCTATTGCCGTCATCGTCATGTTGGTCATCAACTTCATGTACAAAGGAGTCAAGAAAATCAGACAAGAGGCGGAAGACAACTACTATCGCAACCAGAAAATGAAGGAGCAGAAAGAAAAGAACCCCTTCAGCAACGACTACTTCAAAGGCAGCAAGAACGAACGCCCCAAAAGCCGCACTCAAGCCCAATATGAGCAGCGTGAACAGAGCAGGCGCGAGAATCCCTTTGGCGACGACTATTTCAAGGGCAAGCGTCAGGAGCAGACTAAGGCTGACAAAAAAGAAGACACTGCCCGCAGGACTACGACTACGAGCAGTGGTGTAACGATTATCGACGACCGCGATACGGAGGACAAGCGTAAAATCTTTGACCACTCCGACGGTGAATACGTCGAGTTCGAAGAGGTATAACTTTCAATTATGTACGAGCGTACCTATCTGCTCGCCATCCATCACCTTTTTCAGATTGCCCACAACATCCATGTTGAAGACATAGATGGGGAGATTGTTGTCCTGGCACATGCAGACAGCTGAAAGGTCCATCACCTTCAGACCACGTGCCAAAACCTCCTTGTAAGTAATATCATCAAACTTAGTGGCCGTCGGATCCTTCTCCGGGTCGGCAGTATAGATACCATCAACACGGGTACCCTTCAACATTACCTCAGCCTCAATCTCCACACCACGCAGGCTGGAGCCTGTGTCAGTGGTAAAATAGGGAGAGCCAGTGCCAGCAGAAAAGATGCACACATAGCCCTGCTCTAGCGCCTCGATGGCCTTCCACTTCGTGTAGAACTCACCAATGGGCTCCATGCGGATAGCCGTCAGAACCTTGTTTTTCACACCCACTGCACCTAAGGCGCTGCTCAGTGCCAGCGAGTTGATGACAGTAGCACACATACCCATCTGGTCGCCTTTCACACGGTCGAAACCTTTCTGGCTTCCGCTCAGTCCGCGGAAGATATTTCCACCACCGATAACGATGCCGATCTCGACACCCATCTCACTGATTTCCTTGATCTGAGCCGCATACTCGCCCAGACGCTCAGGGTCGATACCGTAGCCCTGCTTGCCCATCAGGCTCTCGCCCGACAGCTTCAAAAGAATTCTCTTAAACCTTGCCATATCAATCAATATAAACAGTAAAAAAATCAACTAAACTACGAACTGCACTTCCTTAAAGGCATACCTACGCCGTTGGCCTGAATCATCAAGCAACAAGAGGTGTCCATCATCTTCCACATCCACAATCTCCGCCATGAACGCCCCATCCTTATCGGTATAGGGATGGAAGCCCTTACGACGATAAAGCATCTGCAGATACTGCTGCCTGACGTTCTGATAGAGACAATGCCCCAGACAGCACAGAATATCGTCGAGCAACTTCTGGCGGTCAGCTTCCTGTCCGGTAATCTGCCACAGCGACACAGGGTTGGGCGCATCGCTCTTAAATTCCTGTTGGTTCACGTTCAGACCGATACCAATAATACTGGCCTTGATGATGTCCCCCTGCAACTGGTTCTCAATCAAAATGCCACCAATCTTCCCATTGCGCCAATAGATGTCGTTGGGCCACTTGATGCTCAGGTCGCCGATATGCTGTCCGAGGGCTTCGCACACAGCCAACGACACAGCCATCGAGATATGGAACTGTCGCCGTGCAGAGATTCCATCCGGATGGATCAGCATTGAGAACGTCAGGTTCTTACCCCGCTCACTTTCCCAGGAGTTTGAGCCGCAGCCTCTGCCTGCCGTTTGGTAGTCGGCTACAACCACCATCTCCCCAAGCCCGTTTTCCCTAAGCCAACGGTTTGTAGAGTCAGTCTCGTCAATATGAATAATCTGAAAGTCCATAACTCGCTTGCAAAGATACAAAATATTCTGAGATAATCTGTGTAATCCTGGATTTTTTTGTACCTTTGCGCCATGATTACAGAAGAACAGCAGAAAAAAGACGAGTTCTATATGCAGCGTGCCCTCGACGAGGCACATATTGCATACAAAGCCGGTGAGATTCCCATCGGGGCAGTTGTTGTATGCAAGGACCGTATCTTGTCACGTGCCCACAACCTTACGGAAACGCTCTGCGATGTGACTGCCCATGCCGAGATGCAGGCTATCACAGCTGCCGCCAACACTCTTGGCGGGAAGTATCTGACGGAGTGTACGCTCTATGTTACTGTCGAGCCTTGTACGATGTGTGCCGGAGCCATCGGCTGGGCTCAGATACCACGCATCGTCTATGGCACAGCCGATGAGAAGCGGGGCTATCATGAGTATGCCCCAAGAGCCATGCATCCTAAGGCTACCGTCATCGGAGGAATCCTCGAAAATGAATGTAGGCAACTGATGCAGGACTTCTTCAAGTCAAAACGGTAAAAACCGCCCCCCATCCCTTTTGAACTATTGTTTATGCCGTCTAAAACCCATCTCTATAAAGTCCTGAAAATGAACGTGTACAGAGTACCCCTCAAAATTCTCGTGAGAATTTAGAGGTTTAGATAGACTAAACTCGGACTTTACCGCCTGCAAACTCAAAATTTCTCTCGAGAATTTTTCTGGCACAATGATGCTTCCTAAAATATAATAAGGTGGAATCCGACACTTTAGACGCTTTAAACAGGTTGTATACTTACTATTTATTAAAAAACCACACCAAACTATTTACAACATGATGCAAATCAATGTTAAACGGTTGAAATGTTAAAAAATAATAGGGAATTGTATCTTTTTTATAAAATTATTCGTTTTTCAGAAAATTATGCAGTATTTTTGCAGACTGAATTGGATTTAAAGCCATAAAATCGTCATCTCCAGCGTGGAGAAATGACGTAGTGTAGGATTATTTACACATTATTTATATATATTATTAATCAAAATCAAAAGAGAGAGATTTATGAAAGAAAGACTAACGATGTTTATGATCAGCCTCTTCCTCTTTGCAGGAAGTGCGCTGGCACAGACAAAAGTGTCTGGTACCGTGCTCTCACAGGAAGACGGCCAGCCGATTATCGGCGCTGCAGTCAGAGTTGACGGCACAAGTACTGGTATGTTGACCGACGTGAACGGACGATTCAGCATCGCCCTTCCCGAAGGAAAGGACCAGCTTACGATTTCGTATCTGGGCTATGTGAGTAAGACCTTGAAGGCCAAGAACGGCATGCGCGTCTTCCTGCAGTCTGACGCTGCAGCCCTCGACGAGGTGATCGTGGTGGCCTACGGTACACAGAAGAAATCTTCATTCACCGGTTCTGCCGCTACTGTGAAGGGTGAGAAACTGGAGAAGATGCAGGTGTCTAACCTCGGTAAGGCCCTTGAAGGTGCTGCCGCTGGTGTGCAGATTACCTCTTCATCCGGTACGCCTGGTTCCGGAGCCAACATCCGTATCCGTGGTATTGGTTCAATCAGTGCTTCTCAGGAGCCTCTGATCGTGGTCGACGGTGTGCCTTATGAGGGTTCGCTGAACTCCATCCCCACACAGGATATCGAGTCGATGACCATTCTGAAGGATGCTGCCGCCAACTCTATGTACGGTGCACGTGGTTCTAATGGTGTGATCATGATTACCACCAAGACTGGTAAGACTGGCAAGGTGAACATCAACTTCGACGCCCGCTATGGTTTCAACACCCGTGGCGTTCCCACCTATGACATCATTACAGATGCTGGTGAATACTATGAGATGATGTACGAGTCATATCGCAACAGCCTCGTTGAGCAGATGGGTTACGGTGGTGCTAGTATCTACGCTGCCCAGCACCTGATCGACGGAAACTTGAAATACAATGCCTTCAAGGGTGTTGCCGACAATGAGCTGATCAACCCGATGACCGGTAAGCTGAATCCTAACGCCACACAGAAGAAATGGACCGACGACTGGTCTGAGGATCCATTTAAGAACGGTAGCCGTCAGGAGTACAATGTGAACTTCTCCGGAGGTTCTGAGACCACCAAGGCTTTCGCCTCTATAGGTTATCTGAAGGATGAAGGTTACATGGTTGGTTCTGGCTTTGATCGTTACAATGGTCGTGTGAAGGTTGACCAAACCATCGGCAAGTACATCCGTGTGGGTGGTAATATAGCTTACGCCCATACCGATTATAAGCGCTTCGGTCAAGAGTCTTCTAACTACTCGAACGTCTTCATGTTCACCCAGAGCATCGCCCCGATCTATCCTATCTATCTTTATAAGGAGGACGGCAGCCTCTGGCTCGACGATCAGGGTAGGTGCCAGTATGACTGGGGTACTGAATACACCCGTCCATATGCTTCTGAGCAGAACCCACTGGCAGCCGCTGAGTCAAGCATCCGCCGTACTGAGCGTGACAACGTCAGTTCTCGCGGTTACTTCGAGTGGACCTTCCTGAACGACTTTAAGTTCACCGCCAACGTGGCTTACGACGTATTCAATACATATTATAACTACTTCTACACGCCAGTCGGCGGTGATGCCAAGAACGTTGGTGGTCGTGGCTATAAGGAGTTTTATCGCACTGGCGCTCTGAACGTTAACGAGCTGATCGACTGGAACCACACCTTCGCAGGTCTGCACAACGTGCACATCCTCCTCGGTCATGAGAACAAGAAAGACGACTTCAGATGGATGTACGGTCACATGACTCAGTTCTCTGATGTAACGAATCCTGAGTTCTCCAACGCTGCTCAGTATCAGGAGCTTGATTCTTACACTACAGAGTATGCCCTCGAGGGTTACTTCGTAAAGGGTGAGTACAACTACGCAGACAAGTACTATTTCACAGCCAGTATCCGTCGCGACGGTTCTTCTCGTTTCCACAAGGATAACCGCTGGGGTACGTTCTGGGCTATCGGTGGTTCTTGGCGTCTGAAGGAAGAGGCCTTCCTGAAGGATGTGGACTGGCTGAACAACCTGAAGGTAAAGGTGAGTTACGGTACTCAGGGTAACGATCACCTGCTCGATGCTGACGGCAATGATATCATTCACGTTTACAGCGACCTCTACGGGGTGAACCGTGTTGATGGCTCTGCTGCATTCAGCAAGTGGCTGCGCGGTAATCCCGACCTGACATGGGAGAAGAGCCGCAACTTCAACGCCGGTTTCGAGGCTACACTTTGGAACCGTCTGAACATCGGCTTCGACTTCTTCATCAAAGAAACTCGCGACATGCTCTACCAGAGCCCGCTCGCTAAGTCTGAGGGTAACCCCAGCTATATCTGGAAGAACGAGATGAACATGAAGAACACCGGTATCGAGCTTGAGATCAGCGGTGACATCATCAAGACGAAGGACATCGTCTGGAATGCATCTCTGAACCTGACCCACTACAAGAACGAGCTGACCCGTCTGCCCGACTCAAAGCCTGCCGACGAATTCCCCACCGGCTATCAGGCTGGTCGCTACTGGCGTAAGCTCGGTGGCAGCCTCTATGACTGGTACCGCTATGAGTATGTAGGCGTTGATCCTACCAATGGTCTGCCTCAATATAACCATTATACTTATGAGACCGACCCATACACAGGCAAGGTTCTGCGTGGGGGTTATGCCTATGGCACGGGAGACCTCGAATTTGTAAAGGATGAAAATGGAGAATTCGTTCTGGATGAAGACGGCAATAAGATCAAGAACCTGATCTCAGCTGGTACGGGCGACGAGATTGTCAAGAGTGTTGAAAAGGTCAACAAGACATCCGATGCTACACTGCGCCAGACCGGAAAGTCGGCTATTCCTGATCTGGTCGGTGGTTTCTCAACCACTCTGACAGCTTACGGTGTAGACCTGAGTATTGCCACAGCCTTCCAGCTTGGCGGATGGGTTCTGGATCAGAACTATGCCAACCTGATGAATTCCGGTGACAATGGTGAGAACTTCCACAAGGATATGTTCAACCGCTGGACTCCCGCCCACACCGACACTGACATCCCCGCACTGAACTTCGGTAACCAGAATGCCGGTATCGATTCTACTTCCGACTATTTCCTGGTGAAGGGTAACTACTTCAGCCTGCGCAACATAACACTGGGCTACACCTTCCCAAAGAAAGTGCTTGCATCTACAGGTATTACCAACCTGCGCATTTACCTGACTGGCGACAATATCTGGTTCAAGTCAGTACGTAAGGGCTTTGACCCACGTTACAGCTTTAATGGATACAATGATATTGCCAGCTATTCAGCTCTTAGCTCTTATTCAGTTGGTCTCAATCTGCAGTTCTAATTCAACAATATAAAAACAAGAAGTAATATGAAAGTATTAAAATATATGTCAATGGGTCTGCTGGCACTGGCACTTGGCTCGTGCAGCAGCGACTATCTTGATACGGAATACACACGCCACCTTGACGCCCAGGCTGCCGGTGAGGCTGCCGGACGCAATCCGGACGTATTCCTCAATGGTATTTGGTCTTGGCAGGTAGAGTACACTACCAATCACGACACTTTCGGTCTGATGTCTGTATTACTCGCCAAGGACATGATGAGCGAGGACATCGCTGTCAGTGCCTTCCACTGGTTCTGCTATGACTATGACTTCGACAACCGCGAGTTCAACTACCGTCGTACCAATCAGGACTGGGAGTTGTTCTACACCGATATCGCAAAGGCTAACGATATCATCAGTTCTTTCCCAAAGGGTGCCTCTACTGCTGGTGAGAAGGCTCTGTTGGGTGAGGCACTTGCTATCCGTGGTATGGCTTACACCTACCTGCCCCAGATTTACCAGACCTACATGAATCAGGACGGTTCCATCAACCGCTCGGCTCCTGGTGTACCCCTCATCCTGACATCAGCTGACGGTTACTCTCTTGACGAGCTCGATGCTCTGAAGGGTCGTAACACCGTAGGCGATGTGCTGGATCAGGCCGAGAAGGATCTGACGGCTGCAGTAGAGAACCTGTCGGCTGCCAACTATACGCGTCCGTCTAAGAACTATGTCGACCTCAGTGTCGCTCAGGGTCTGCTGGCACGCTACTATCTGCTCACCCAGCAGTGGGACAAGGCCGCCAGTGCTGCCAACGCTGCCCGTCAGGGTTATAAGCAGCGCGGCAATGCTGAGTTGCACGACGGTTTTATGTCACTGAGCACCAACGACGTGATGTGGGGCTTCATCCACACTCCTGAGACAGAGACAACCTACGCCTCTTATTTCTCTCACATCTCCAACCTGGCTCCCGGCTATGCAGGTATGAACTACTGCGCCAAGTTGATCGACGCTCGTCTGTACAGCCAGATTGCCGACGATGACTATCGTAAGACTCTGTTCAACGATGCAGAGGGCGATGCTACCCAGCCTACCAGCGGTGCACGTCTGCCTTATGCCAACCTGAAGTTCGGTAGCACTGGCGACTGGTGCATGCACTACATCTATATGCGTGCTGCCGAAATGGTGCTCATCGAGGCTGAGGCACTGGCACGTCAGGGACAGAATGCTCAGGCTGCCACAGTACTTGGAGAGTTGATGAAGAACCGTCAGCCCAGCTGGAACCAGTCAACCGTTTCTGTTGATGACATCCTGCTGCAGCGCCGTATCGAACTCTGGGGCGAGGGTTTCGCATACTTCGACCTGAAACGTAACAACCGTGGTATCGACCGTAACTACAAAGGTAGCAACCACCTGGCTGGTCACCTGCACACCATTCCCGCCTTCGACGTACGCTGGACCTATCAGATTCCGCAGACTGAGATGCAGGAGAACTCTCATATCCAGGATAGTGAGCAGAACCCATAATAATATAAATGTATAGGAGATTAAGAATTATGAAGAATATATTTAAATTGATGATTCCATGCATGGCTTTTGCTTTCTCGCTGACGAGTTGCGACAAGACCATGGATGACAAGGCAACCATCGATGCCCAGTATGAGAAGGCCACTTCTGCAACTGTTTCACTGGGTAGCGTTTCCGCTGTCGACTTCCAGACCATCACAGCTTCGGCTAATGTAGGTTCAGAGTCGGAAGTGATCGAAGAGGGTATTCAGCTTTGCGCAAGCGCCGACTTCGATAAGGGCATTACCTCCGTTCCCAATGATACCGTAGTATCATCGTTCTCTATCGACTTTGCCGGTCTTGCAGAGCAAACAACCTATTATGTCCGTGCATACGCCATGACCCGTACTGCAGGTCTGATTGTGACCGAGCCCCAGTCGGTGACCACACCGAAGGCTCCAATCTTCCCGCTTGACGGAACATACACTGTTACTGAGTGGGATGTGGAAGACGACCATGTGACCTGGACGCCTGCTGCTGAGACTTACGAAATGACCATCACCTTCGACGAGGCTGATCCCACCATCGTGAACATCACCAACATCTGGGGTGGCGGTATGACCGTTCAGGGTCAGTACGACGCTGAAACTGGCATCATCACCGTTCCTAACATGCAGGTGATCTATGTACACAAGACTTATGGTGATGTATGGCTCCGTGGTTTTGATCTCGATGAGGGCGTATATACTGACTGCGTTTACTTCCAGTTCACCGCTTTGGGTGGAAAGATGGAGAGTACGTCAATGGCAGCTCAGTGTGGTGCAGGTGACTTCGGTTACTTCTACCTGACAATGGAACATCAGTAAGATGATAAGACACAGGATATTACTGATATCCTCCCTCTTCCTGCTTGCAGGAATAAGCACATCTCTCGCCGGTGAACGCACCGAGCGAGAGATGCTCTCTATAGCCCAAGCAAAACTACAGGGGAAGGGAGCGCAGACCAGGTCGGCGCTGGATATCACCAAACTGGCAGAAGAACGCCTGTATTGTGTCTATGGTAACGACACTCAGGGTTTTGTCATTGTCAGCCGTAATGATGACTGTACACCGATTATCGGATACTCCGACAGGCCTTATCATGCTGACAACCTGCCATGTGGCTTGAAGTGGTGGCTGCAGACCGTCTCTCACAATATTGAGCAAGGTGTTGACGGACGTCATGCCGCCACGCGTGAAATCGCATTCACTGAGGTGGCCCCGTTTGTCAAGACCCAATGGGGACAGGGAGCACCCTATAACCTCCTGACCCCAGAACTGAACGGTAAGCACACCCCGACGGGATGTGTGGCTACAGCTATGGCACAAGTCATGAAGTATTACAACTACCCTGCCCAGGGTAAAGGTAAAGGCTATTATACAACCACTGAGAACTCCACCCGTGTTACGGAGCAGATCAAGGGTGAGTACCAATGGGGCCTGATGATGGACAAGTACAATGCCTCGGCGACCGACGAGCAGAAACTGGCTGTTGCGACCCTGATGAAGGATGCTGGTCTGTCCACTAATATGACCTACGGTTCAGGTGGTAGTGCTGCCTCAGAAATTGTCGCAGCCCACGGTATGGCCTACAATTTCCGCTACGACTCCCTCGCCCTCAAGGCTTATGAGCGCGACTTCTTTGATCGCACCGAGTGGTTAGAGACTGTCTATTCGCAGCTGGAGGCCAAAAAGCCACTGCTCTATGTGGGTGCTTCCGGTACTAACGGTCACGCTTTTATCCTTGACGGTATCGACAGCGACGGACTGGTGCATGTCAACTGGGGATGGAACGGCGATGAGGACGGATTCTACAACATCGACCTTCTGAACCCAGAAAAGTACGCATACTCTACACAACAGGGAATGGTCTTCGACTTCAAGTGCCAGGAAGAACCCGATTCAGACGAAGAATACTATTCTTTATGGTATGCTTATGATGCACCTTATAACATGTCTCTTAACGGCAAGATCCTCAAAGTAAAACATGACGGTATTTATAATTTCCATTTCCTTTACTTTGTCGGCGACATCGTCGTATATGCCCAGCCCAGAAATGGCGACAAAACGGAAGGGAAAGCGGTTCGCCTCAGTTCGTCCACAAATATTTATCCAACATACTATGGCTTGACAGCAAACGAGAATTCTGTCTTCCTGACCAGTATCCCCTCTGGTGACTATCTGCTCTATATAGCGACCAAATCCATATTAGAGAAGGACTACCAGCCAGTCAGATGTCCTGGAGGGCCTATCTGTTATGAGTTGACTGTCGACGAAGATGGTAAACTGACACTCTCTGACAAGCCTAAATATCTGTCGGAATACGATACATCGACTGCCATTCAATCGGTGTCAGTCAACGGTAGGCAGAAGTCTGGTCGGATCTATGACCTGCTAGGACGTAAGGTGAGCACTTCTGAAAACACCTTACCCCACGGCATCTATATCATAGACGGCAATAAGGTCATCAAATAATTAAAATGAGAGGCAACCCGACGGCTGCCTCTCATTTTATTGATATTCTCAAGTCTTATTTCACCAGAATCACAAGATACTTACTTGTAGACCAGAAGGTCTGCGGATCAGTGATGCGGAGGACATACTGCTTCTTTGCATCGCGCTGCAGAGTGTAGCTACCGGCAGGGTGATTGGTCAGAATCTCTGCAGATGAACTGTAGAGCTTAATTTCCTTGTCTATACGGATATCGATCTTCGTGAAGTATTCCTTGTTGAAGTTAGATTGCAACACCTCACCACGGTCGAGGATTTTCTGCTCCTTCAGCTCCTTCTTCGTACCAAAGACGAACCATGCTGAATTGAGAGCCTTATCCTGAGTGGAGATGGTCTGGGCCTTCTGTGTGTTGTCTTCAGTCAGGGTCGTCACATTCTGATTCAGGCCGGCCACCTGCTCATCGAGTTCTGAAATGTGAATGTCTTTCAGGTCGAGTTCCTCACGCAGAGCCTGCAGTTGTTTGTCCTTCACGGCCATCTGCTCCGTCAGGTTATCAATAATCTTCTTCAGTTGATCACCCTTCACAGTGCTCTCACGGACCTGCTGCTTCAGTTTGTTGATCAGTTCCTTGTTCTGCTTCATCACGCTCTGGATAAACTGTACGTTCTCCTTGATGCGCTGAGAAGTGTTGGTTCCCTCACCCTCCTTGGCCAGCGTCACACGATTCTGAGCCTCTGTAATCTCACGGAAGCCCTCTTCAATGTCGCTGAGGGTGGTCATCATGTCGTTAAGCTCATTGTCCTTCTGGGCAATGATCTGCTCTAAAGAGTCACGCTGCATGAGTGCAGCCTGCTCTGCTTTCTTCACGCCGTCGTTGCAACTTGCAACCATTAGGCCACCTAAGGCCAGTACAATCAGTTTCTTCATAATTATTGAGTTTTAAAATCTTTAGAATGTTCTCCTGCAAGGATTATCACAATCTCGCCTTTCGGCTCATGCGCCGTGAAATGAGTAATCACCTCGTCTAGACTGCCCCTGATGCTCTCCTCGTGAACCTTGGAAATCTCCCGACAGACACTCACCTGACGGTCATCGCCAAATGTCTCCGCAAACTGCTGAAGCGTCTTCACAAGTCTATATGGTGATTCGTAGAAAATCATCGTGCGCTGTTCGGTCTGAAGCGATTCCAAACGAGTCTTACGTCCTTTCTTCTGGGGTAGAAAGCCCTCAAAGACAAAACGGTCGCAAGGCAGTCCGCTCGAAACCAATGCCGGGACGAAGGCCGTAGCACCAGGCAGGCACTGCACCTCTACCCCAGCCTTCACCGCTTCCCTGACGAGGAAAAAGCCGGGATCGCTAATGCCTGGGGTGCCTGCGTCACTAATGAGTGCCACGTTCTCTCCAGCCAACAGACGGCCTACGACGGCAGCTGACGTACCATGCTCGTTGAACTTATGATGCGATATGAGGGAATTATGGATATCGAAATGCTTCAACAAGATGCCCGATGTACGGGTATCTTCAGCAAGGATGAGGTCGACCTCTTTCAGAAGGCGGATGGCACGCAATGTCATGTCCTCCAAATTGCCTACTGGCGTTGGAACAATATACAATATGCCCATTTCGGGGGACAAATTTAGCGTAAAATATCAGAATAGACAAAAAAAGAGGCAAAAACTTTGCAAATTTTAAAATCATTTGGTAATTTTGTACCCATGATGACAGAAAACATGACAGGAGAGGCACGCCGTCAGGGAAGAATCGAAGTGGTGTGCGGTTCAATGTTCTCGGGCAAGACGGAGGAACTGATCCGCCGTCTGCGCCGTGCACAGTTTGCCAAACAGAAAGTGGAGATTTTCAAGCCTGCCATCGATATCAGGTACTCCGAGGAGGATGTCGTCAGCCACGACCAGAAGCATATCATGTCCACTCCCATCGACACCTCGGCGAGCATCCTGCTACTCTCCTCTGACTGCGACGTGGTAGGAATCGATGAAGCACAGTTTTTCGACATGGGATTGGTAGAGGTATGCAACGAACTGGCCAATCGCGGTATCCGTGTGATAATAGCCGGACTCGACATGGACTACAAAGGTGTACCCTTCGGCCCCATGCCAGGCCTCTGCGCCATTGCTGATGATGTGACGAAAGTACACGCCATCTGCGTCAAGTGTGGTAATCTGGCCTACGTCAGTCACCGCACGGTAGAAGGCTCCCAACGGGTTCTGCTTGGTGAGACTCAGGAGTACGAACCTCTCTGCCGTGAATGCTATCAAAAGGCGATTGCAGAGGAGAAAGCGAAGCAAAATACGCCTACAGAGGAAAAATCCTTGCAATAAATTTGGCAGATTCAAAAAATATGCCTACCTTTGCACCCGCTTTCGAAAGATTGCAAATAAGGTCGATCCGTTAGCTCAGTCGGTAGAGCACAACACTTTTAATGTTGGGGTCTTGGGTTCGAGCCCCAAACGGATCACCAAGAACAATCCGCAAGTTGTTGATACTCAGCTTCTTGCGGATTTTCTTTTTGTCCGTAACGAAAATCCTCATAAATAGGGATTGCAAGAGTGGAAGAAATGTCGTACCTTTGCAACCGAAATCAAAAAACGTAAGATTGATGAGGAATAGATTGATAATATTCTCCTTTGCCTTCGCACTTGTCTTGCAGACACATGCGCAGAAGCAGGATGACATGAGAAAAGCGGTGGAGTATCTGGCGTCGCAGGAACTTGGTGGAAGATTCCCTGCCACTGCCGGTGATACCCTCGCTTCTGAATACATTGTCAGCCAATTGCGTAGCCTCAAGCTCAAACCAGTTGTCAAGGGGAAAAAGAGAATAGGTTTCTACCATAACTTCACATACGGGAAGGATGTGGAACGGACCACCCATAACATCATCGCCGTCCTTCCGGGAAAAGACAAACAGTTGAGGAACGAATACATTGTCGTAGGTTCCCACTACGACCATCTGGGCCTTGGTGGCAAAAATTCCGGTTCACGCCGTCCTGACACGGTTGCCGTTCACCCTGGTGCTGACGACAATGCAAGTGGTGATGCCGTAGTGCTTGAACTGGCCAAGTATTTTAAAAAGGTTCGCGCGAAAAGAAGCATCATCTTCGCCTTCTTTGGCGCCGAGGAACAAGGTCTGATCGGCTCCAAGAATTTCCTGGAATGGATGAAGCAAGATGATAACAAGCGCATCCATCTCCCCCAAGATAAAAATGGTATTGTGGCTATGGTTAATCTCGATATGGTGGGACGCATGCGCGACCATGCTATGAGCGTCTCGGGTACAGGCACAAGCTCTGAATTCAAGGCAATGGCAGAACAGGCAGCTGAACAAACGGGGCTGAACATCAGTTGTACGCCAGACGGCTATGGTCCAAGCGATCATGCGTCGTTCGTGGCAGCAGAGATCCCGGTGCTCTTTCTCACCACAGGCGGTCACATGGAGTATCATACCCCTGACGATGTACCTTCAACCCTGAACTATGACGGTATGCAGCAGACTCTGGAGTTCTCGCAGAAACTGATTTCTCAACTGGCAAACATGCCGAAGACACCGGATTATATCAGTGTGCCAAGCAGCAACACGATGAAGCACGCCAACTTTAAGGTCACATTAGGCCTGATGCCCGATGTCATGGGAGCCAGCCGCATTCCCGGTCTCCGTGCCGACATCGTGGTGGCAGGCAAACCAGCCCATACGGCAGGTATCCGTAGCGGCGACATCATCCAGGAGATCGATGGCAAGCCCGTGAAGAATATGGACGACTACATGCAGCGTCTGTCGGAACTGGAGCCTGAAACCACCATCCCCGTGAAAGTGCTTCGAGGCGAAGAGATCCTGACGTTCCAAGTTCACCTTAAACCCGCAAAGAAATGAAGAAATCGGTATATTGGATTCTAGCCATTATCATCACGTTGGCATTGAGCATCTACCAGCGCATGACCGGTCCTACTTATCCCAAGAAAATCAACGTGGAACTTAATGGACAGCATTATAAGGTAAAATTGCCCAGGAGTGGTGTACAGCACGATGAGATTGTAACACTTGAAGGTGTTCCATCAGACGCCAAACCACAAATACATTACCGTCGCTATCCATCGTCTGACACTTATACCACAGAGGAATTCAGATGGGTTGACGGTGAGTGGACGACCGCATTGCCAGTACAGCCCGTGGCAGGAAAACTACAGTATTATCTCACCATCGGAGGAAAAGACTATCTTGCCGATGAGCCGCTCCTGATACGTTTCCGCAATGATGTGCCGGCCAGCATCCTGGTGCCCCATATCCTGCTGATGTTTGCCGCCATGCTGTTTGCTGTCCATACGTTTATGCTAGTGATTACCCGCAAGGCATACAAGAAGTGGCTATGGATCACGGTGGCGACTTTGTTTGCCGGCGGGTTCATCCTGGGACCGCTTGTACAGCATGCGGCGTTCGGTCCTTGGTGGGCCGGTTTCCCATACGGCACAGACCTGACTGACAACAAGACGCTTATCTCCTTCCTATTCTTCCTGGCAGCTCTGGCCACCTTGAAGTGGAAGTACAACAAGTGGGTGGTCTGTCTGGCGGTATTGATGATGATAACCGTCTTCACGATTCCTCACAGCGCCTACGGATCGGAATATGATTATACAACACAACAATTAAAAAAATAAAAAGGTAAAAAGATGAAAATTAAAAGTTTTATGACGATGATGATGGTCGCAGTGGCCATCGTGTTTGGTACAAGTTCATGTGGCAGTGATGATGATGAGCCCGAGGCACCAGTAGCGAATCAGGTAGTAGGTTCCTATACAGGCACAGAAACCCTCACAGTGATGGGAGAGGCTGAAGAGAGTAGCGAGACCATTGAGTTTACCAAGGCAACAGACGTATCTGTTGACGTGACCCTTCCTAAATATGGCGAGGGCATGATGACTATCCCTGCACTTCCTGTAAAGGGTATCTCTCTGACCAAGAGCGGCAACACCATTACCGGCAAGCTCGCCAAATACGAGGGTACAGTGACAACTGCTGACGGGTCAGAGAAAGCTTATACTATCAGTGACATCACCGTCATCTTCAACGACAAGGCCGTTGTGATGACGTTTACCCAGAAATACGGCAATATGCCCTTTGCTTTTGAGGGATCGTTTACCGGTATCAGAAAGTAAGTTGTGACAGATAAGTTATTGAGAAAGTTTTTATATTCCTTTTTAGCTGGCATAGCATGGGCTATGCCAGCTATTGAACTCTCTGCACAGCATTTCCGCGACTCGGTAGAGCTGAATCCGATTGTGGTGACAGCTTCCCATACGCCTAAGACACTGAAAGATGCGCCAGTGGTGACCCGTCTGATTACGCGCCACGACATTAAGATTACCGATGCCACCAATATTCAGGACATGTTGACGCAGGAGATGCCTGGTTTGGAGTTCGGCTTCGCGATGGCCCAGGAGACGTCGCTCAACATGAGTGGCTTTAGCGGTAATGCTGTGCTCTTCCTCGTTGACGGTGAGCGTATGGCGGGTGAGACCATGGACAATGTGGACTACAACCGCATGAATCTCGACAACGTGGGGCGCATCGAAATCGTGAAAGGCGCTTCCTCAGCCCTCTACGGTTCGAATGCCGTAGGTGGCGTGGTGAACATCATCAGCCGTGAGAACCTCGAACCTTGGACGGCTAACGCAAACACACGCTTTAATACTTTTGGCCACGAGTGGCGCAATGGTGCCAGTTTCTCGTTCAACACGGAGAAATGGAACTCGCAGACCAGTTTCCTGCATACCAAGATCGACCCGATAGACCTGCCCAAGCCTTACTCGTCCGAAGAGATTGCCATCGAACTGATGAAGAAGGCGCAGGGGCTGCCTTACGATGAGCACGTGCTCAACGACGACTCCAACCTCAGCCGGCTTTACGGACAGAAAACCTACAATGTCAAGGAGCGGCTGACGTGGCGCCCCACGGACCAGCTGACACTCATTGGACGGGGCAGCTATTTTTTCCGCACCAGCGAGCGCGACACCTACGACTATCATTTCAATGCCTACAGTGCCGGACTAAAAGGCAGGTATGCATGGAACCATGACCGCCATATCGAACTGTCGTACGCTTTCGACCAATATGAAAAGGCCAATTTTACACCAGACGGCACACGAACCCACGACCACGACTACAGCAATCAGCAGCATGTGGTCCATACACTCTATAGCCATGCCTTTGGCAAGAACAACCTGATACTGGGAGCCGACTTCCTGCACGATTATCTCACCACGTATCAATTTATCGATAATACTAGCCACGCACAGAACAATATCGACGGATATGCCCAGTTCGACTGGAACATTACCGACCGACTCAACGTGGTGGGCAGTATGCGTTACGACTACTTCTCTGCTTCGTCACAAAAGGCACTTACCGGACGCCTCGCCGTGGTGTATAAATTCCCGTGGATGACCTTCCGCGCCAACTATGCCAGTGGTTTCCGGGCACCTACACTTAAGGAGATGTATATGCACTTCAACATGGGTAACATGGGCTACTGGATCATCGGCAATCCCGACCTAGAGCCTGAGAAAAGCAGCAACTTCAACATCGCCATAGAGCGACAAAACCGCATCAGGAACAGTGGTATCCTCGATGGCGTCTATAACTTCACCCTCATGGGCTACTGTAATATCTTCGACAAGCGTATCACCACCATCGACTATACTTACGAGGACCAAGAGAGTGCCCTCTATTGGAACGAGGACGGTGTCAATGTCTGGGGCGTGGATATCAGCATGGGCCACTATTTCGATTGGGGATTGACGCTCAAGCTGAATTACTCGTGGATGCACGAGACAGGCAATGTCTGGTTTTCGCAGTTCAACCAGCCCCGTAACCACTCTATGACTTGGCGCATCGGCTATGCCCATCGTTTCTCACGTCACTACGCCCTCGATGCGGCCCTTTCTGGGCGCAGCCAAGGCAAACCGCAATCGGGCAGAATGGATGTGGATCAGGGATACACCATCTGGAAGCTAATGCTCCAACATCATCTCTGGCGCGGTATCAATCTTAACACGGCCATCGACAACATCTTCAACTTCAAGCCTAAGTCCTATTACTATTCCTCGCCCCTTACCACAGGAACCTCCTTCAGCATAGGTCTGTCTGTCGATTTGGACCGTGTGACAGACAGAAACAACCGTTAGAAGCGTGTACTACCGTCGTAATTGAAAATGGAGGCATTGGTGGGCACTTCCTCATCATAGAACATCACGGCTGAGTCGTTCGACTTCGGATGCTGCCGCTTGAGCAGGTTGATCATCTCTGCCCCTGCCCAGAGCACAGGACCATAGCCGTGAGCTGCCATCACATGTGTCGGACGGTAAGCATAGAAAGCGGGATCAAAAGCCATACCTGTGCCTACACAGACGTCCTCCACCTGACCTTTCGCATTAACACTGGAGGCTACAGCGTGCCAGCCAAGCTGTGCCACAGGACCATAGGCCTTCGCGTCAAGCCAACCCTGATTGACGCCGTGGGCCAGACAATAGGTATAGATAGCGGTGGCCGATGACTCCAGATAGGTGTCGTTGCGGTCAAGGAGCTGATGCCAGAAGCCGTCGTGCTGCTGCAGACGGGCGAGTCCGGCGGCATGAGCCTTCAGCAGATTCAGGATTTCACCATACTTAGGATGGCTGACGGGCAACACATCAAGCACCTCACACATCGTGAGGATGGCCCAGCCGTTGGCCCTGCCCCAATGGAAGGCAGGATGAGGATCCATCTCCTCTACCCAGCCGTGACGGAACAATCTTTTCTCTGGCACCCACATCCGCTGGGCGAACTGGAGCACCTGCCTGGCAGCCTCATCGAAATATTTCCCGTCACCAGTCAGAAGACCCATATAGGCAACCGTCGGAATACCCATGAACATGTCATCGAGCCAAACGGTATTCTTCTGTGGACGGATGCGCGCGAAAGTGCCGTCAGCAAGGCGATACTCCCTGTTCATGATATAGTCCGCATAGTTGTCTATCAGTGGTCGGATATCAGTTACAGGATATTGGTTACTTCCCATCAGTGTAGCCTTGATCATCGAACAGCAAACGGCTCCGGCATCGTCGAGGGCATGTGGGTCAATGACGCGACGGATATTCACGTCAATAGCCTTGTCCTTAGCATAGATTTTCTGAAACACAGGGGCAATGTCTGCGAGCAACTGATGACGCTTTGTCACATAATCGCGATAGGCATCGTCACCAGTGGCCTTGTAAGCGGCAAGGACGCCTGAATAGGTTACCCCCCACTCATAACTTGTCAGTCGGAAGCCGCCCTGCTTCAATTGGGTGTCGACGTTGGCCTTCTTCAGATCCTTCACCTCCTCGCCGGTCTTCTTGTCGACCAGCATGGCCGGAGTCTCAGCATCGATGTATCTCAGTACGACATCCATCGTCTGCTTCACCTGCTCTGGGGTTGAGACACCATAGCCCACTCGGTAAGCCGGCTTCATCAGGTGCAACGGGGTATTGTTGTCGTTAACGTTTTGTGCTGAAAGCGTCAGCACGCCTGCCATTGCCATGAGGCATAAAATCAATCTTCTCATACTAGTTCGTTTTAACGCTATCACAACCCATTCTAATGTTATTTTCCTAACGCATCATTTTGAAAGAAATATGCTTGTCGTAAATGGTGACGTATAGATTCTTGTCTTCACCAATTGCAAACCAACTGGCAGCCGAGGGTATCCAATACTCATGTGTCTTGACACCTGTGTAGCGGTTCAGCACATAGATATAGTCGGTAATACCTGAGCCTCCCAAACCACAGATGATGGAATTGTCAACAATCAGGAAGTTGGAGGAATTCACCGTACGCGGCTTGCTCATCCAAAGCGTCTCGTCCGTGTTGATATCGACTGCCACAAGATAGTTCCCTTGCGAGTTTTTGTCTGGTGCAGTAACAGTACATTCCGAAAAATACAATACGCCATCCTTCACCACAGCCCACTCCACTCTTTGGTATTGTTTATCCTTCGGCGTAACGGTAATGTTGCGGGTATTATACACTTTCTTCACATCTTTTGAAGGATCGAGGAGCATGATCAGATGCGGGTCTCTGCCACGACAGGAGATGTCCTTCTCGGATTCACCCCAGGGGAGTAGTTCCTCGCTCGGAGTCCTGCCATAAATGGCCACAGGGAAATCACCATCGGTAAACACATCGTTCAACACCCACTTACCGTCATAGACGGCAGGAACACCCTCGGGTATCTTGAAATCTGTGTCATCCCATCCAAGGGTCGGATGGCCGATCACGTTGCCCAATTTGAGAGAAGGCAATGCGAGCGAGGTGTAGTCTGCCAATGGGGTTGAGAACTTGGTGCGCGCCAGTTGCAGCGTACGACCCTTGCCGGCAGGAGCCTTCGCAAGTGTCTTACCATTGAAGTCAGGCACTTCAATCAATGAAATCTCTGTCTGAAAGTCCTGGGCGCAGACTAAAAGTGCGAGGGACAGGAATGGTATAAGGAATAAGGTCCTTTTCATTGTCAGAATTTAACCTTGATGCCTCCAAAATATATGACGCCCTGCTCACCGGCTCCAACCTCAAGGAAGGCCCGCAAGTTGGGGATACCTGCTTCGATACCGATGAGGGATGCCTGCCAGGCAAAATAGAGGTTTGAGTCGGAAGAACTTGCGCCAACGTGATTTTCTTCATTGTAGTTAAGATATGTAACGCCAAGGGCTGCCTTGGAATAGGTGCCGAAATAGTCCTTGTTCACCCAATAATACTTAAACGAGGGCATCAGTGTGAAGTATTTACGCATGCGAGAACCTACAATCTTCATGTCAATGTCTTCCACATCTTCACCCGTCTGTGAATAACACACGATCGCACCTAAGGCAGCACGGGGATCGTTGAGATGATAGAAATACTCGACACTCAACGTACCGAAATCTTTCTGGTTCACCCATCTACGGCCCATCAACGAGTCGAAGATGCCGTTGGACAGACCATTACCAATACCGTCGCCCACGAGAGAGGCACCCAGACCGTAAGTGACACCAATCTCGTGTCTCAAGTCTTCAACCTTATTCTGTGCGTTCACACTCGCTGCAGTCATTACGATGACTACGACCATCATTAAAAACTTTTTCATAATTGTAACGTTATTAACTATAAACTATTAACTATAAACTATAAACTCTAAACTTATAAACTCTAAACTACAAACTATTTCAGTTTGGGTTTCAGTTCGTCGGGCGACTCCTTTGTGAACATGCTGACCTGCGGGCCATCCTTCGTGAAGAAGTCGGTAATCACCTGAGGCTCCAGCGTCAGCGAGGGATTGAAGTCGTCGCTCTGCATATAGCTGAGGATGGCCTGGCGCATCTGACGGGCCACCACACGACGGTCCAGATGGCTGTCGATATCCATCGTCGTCATCAGCAGTTTGCCCTTCAGCACCTTCGCCTCGACGAGCATGCCCAGCTTACGGCTGACGTGCCACGTATCAATGGGCTGGATGGGCGACTGATAGTCCGCTGGCAGTTCCATCAGGTTCATCACCTGGGCACGATTGAGAAGTTCCCACCAGTTCAGGTTGCTCCAGTCGTCGGTGGGGAAATTGTACTTGAAGAGCGGATGGTGCGTGTCGATATAGGCTCCTGTGGTATGCGGAGGACGCATCTTAAACCACGATGTGTTCCAGAACACGGGCAGATAATGTTGTACAACGTCGCTGCCCAAGCGCACCTTACCAGCTGCGGTCAGCAGCACTTTTCCACCCTGCTTCAGTACATTGACGGCCTTGGTATCGAAGGTATCAGTAATATACATATTATGACTCAACTCCTGCTCTCCTATACTGTCAGGATATACCCAGAAGTCCCAATGGTTCCAGATCTGCTTACCGATCCTGACGGAGAGCGTCAACTTACTGGGCTGACTGATGCTATCCAGCGGATAGACGACAGTACCTATCTGTACGTTCTTTCCTACCGCCATACTGTCTGACGACAGCGCACCGCCGGTAACTACCTGATCCCCATTCATGATGAGATAGTTCTTTCGGATTGGCGAGACGTTACCATAGAGGGCATTATACACCTCGACGGGTACCCGCAGCGTGTCGGCCGTCGTATAGACGAACTTGGGGAAGCGGGCCAACGGCACCAGCGGCGAACAGAACTCCCTCCACTCGCTGCTGTTGACATAGCCTTTCTCACGCCAGTGTACGTTGAGCGGTCCGACGAGTGCTGTTCCCTGTCCGCTGTAGTCGTTGAGCGACAGCAACTGGAAACCAGCATAGTCCTTCGTGCGGAGGTTACGCTCAATCTCATATTTATAACAGAGCGTCTGAAGCTTACCACTGGCCATGAGGAACTTCTCTGCCTGCTGTTCCATACCGTTGAAGCGCAAGAGGTCGCGGAAAATCTCGAAGTTGCGGGCTTTATAGACTCCCGTATACTCTGGAATCTCCCTGAAGTCGGGGAAGGCGCACCACTGCCCTTGCTCATGGGCTATGATCGGACTGTTATTGGGAATGCTGTCCTTATAGTTACGCGGGAAGGCTATCTGGTCAAAATAGTCATCATCGGCATGTGGGGCGTGCTTGTCCCAGTCGAGGCCTCGTGCCCCACCCTTCACATGATATTCCGACCCGTTGTCCCAGGCCCATCCACCACCTACGGACGCACCGCAATAGAGTTTCGACGGGTCGTACCGCTTCATCTCCTTCACCCAGTCGTTGCAGTATGCCACCCAGTCGCCGGCGGGCTCGTTGCCGGCAGCCATCATCACAAACGACGGATGGTGGCCGTAAGTGTCTATGATTCGCTTCGACTCCTCAAGCAGATACTCGTCGATCTTCTGTCCACGACGGAGTCGCACGCCGTGGTTCGGCCACGACGGGCCCTCTGGCTGGAGATAGAGGCCAAGTTTGTCGGCGGCAGCAAAGGCAGCCTCCGGCGGACAATAGGAGTGGAAGCGCACGTGGTTCAGGCCGTACTCCTTCAACTTGGTGAAGACGCTCATCCACGACGCCTCGTCGGTGGGAGGATAACCCGTCTCTGGGAAACAACAATTCTCCACCGTACCACGAAGCCATAACTGACGGTCGTTGATATACAACTGCCTGCCCTCGGCACTGATCTTCCGTATGCCGAAGGTGGTCTCGTAATAGTCGTCGCCCACGGTCAGACCTAACCTGTATAACTGCGGATTGAACTCATCCCAGGGCGTCATAGACCCTGTTGGGATGTGCAGCTTCATTGTGTAGCCCGTGAGGTTCTGAAACCACATAAAGGAGTCACCGCCTGCCTTGCTGTCGCCCTGAGGAATCGGGTCCACCAGCACCATGAGGTCATCATCGTAGTAAATGGGATTGAACTCACCGCCAAACTCTATAGTAGCTGTGATTACACCGTTCACTGGCTCTGGATTGACCTTCACCTGACGGATAAATATCTTGTTGGACTGGCCACGAAGCTCCATCTGTCCTGTGATACCATTCCAGTTGCCCTGTGTCTGGTCGGTCACGCTGTGGGAGTCCTGCCCGACACAGACATTCTCTATGCCGTTATAAACGCCTATGGCAATGATGTTACGCTGTCCTGGAACAATGAACTTCGTGACGTCATACTGATGGGGCGTGGAGAGCGAAGACCGTTGTCCTGCAAACTGACCGTTGACATAGACACGGGTCTCAATATGCGGACGTTCCAAATAGAGTGTCACGACATTCCTCGACCAGTCCTTAGGTATATAGACGCTCCGTTTATACCACGCCATTCCCACGAAGTGGCGTTCGGGCGTAAGGAAGAAGGGGAACTTCAGGTTGTCCTCCTGCCGATATTGTTCCATCCAGGGGTTGAAATAGTATGAAGAGTCGTAGGTCGAGCCTGTCCAACGGGTATCAACCGTCACCTTGTCGCCCTTACCGTTCGTCAGCAACGAGCCCGGCAGTATCGCATAGTCGTCATAACTGACGGAATCGCCGACGCTCAGGTCCCATGACCCTGCCAGACTGATAACTTCCTGCGCAAAAAGAAGCAAACCTATTATTGTCTTCATACCACAAATATCTTTTTTACCTTTTTACTTTTTTACCTTTTTACCTTTATAAATATAGATGCCCTTTCCAGGATGCTTCACACGCACACCCATCAGATTGTAACAGTCACCTGTCTCCTTACTCTTGTCTCCTGACTCCAGACTCCTGATCCCCGTCGGCTGGTACCCGCCAATAAAGTCCGGCAGATAGAAACCGAGGTGTGGCGGCTGGTTATATGCCGTATTCTGCCAGGCTACGGCCATACGGTAGGTATGGTCATGCATCAGCGTGGGGAAACGGTAATCGGTCTCATACGCTGTAGAGTAGATATTCAGCGTACTGCTGTCGTCTTTGCTCCATAGGATAATCTCCTCCCGCCAGTCGCCGAAGATGTCGGCCGAGAGACAAGGTGTGGCCTTTGTACCATTACAGGAAGATGAATTGCCCATTGAGACAGCACCTATGGCAGACAGGCCGGGTCCTAACATCAGGTTGCTCTTGCCGTACTTACCGATAGAAGTACCGTCAAGCAATTCATCAAACTCATCGCCATCCCAATACACACGGAAGTTCATCGATGGTTTTGAGCTACCGGCCTCTTTGCCTGTGACAGCATTGAACGGATTCTGGTTACGGCTTCCGCTGTTAAAGCCGCCATAGGAAGACCAAAACTCGTAGCCTCTGTCGGCCACGATGTCAGCAGCCAGACCGCGTCCGTTGTCCTGTCCCTTCTGTCCACCTTTCCAAATGATTTCTCCCGTAGCAGCATCATGCAGGTCCCAGGCGTAGTCACCTTTCTCTTCATGCACGTCAAAGAGTTCCAGTCCGGGACGGTCTGGGTCGATGTCAGCCAGATGGATGGCGTCTCCATGTCCATATCCTACGGCATAGAGCATCTTACCGTCATCGTCGAGGGCGGCAGAGCCCCACACGATTTCATCCCGTCCGTCACCATCTACATCGGCCACAGAGAGGTTGTGGTTGCCGTTGGCATACATCGTATAGCGTCCCAGTCCTGAGGTACACACCGTAGGACTGAAGGTTTCCGTCTTTCCGGCAGCATCCATCAGCGAATAACTGGTTTTCTTGTCTGAGCTGTGGAGCCAGCGGGTCTTCAGTTCCGTTCCGTCGAAATCGACAGCCCAGATGTAGGCAAAGGTATAATAACCTCTGCAGAACACGCCACTCGGAAGGGCATCGGGGCCTCCCAGATAGGCTACGGCAGCCAGATAGCGTTCCCCACGATTACCATAGTCACCACGGTCTTTCTTGCCGCTACGGTCGTCCCAGTTGAACGTTCCCGCAGCCTCGCTTAGCTCAGCTTTGGCGTTGCGGTTGGGATAGTAGGCGATGGTGTGGATAGCAGCCCCGGTCTGTCCGTCGAACACGGTGAGATACTCCTGTCCGCCGTTGACTCGTCCGGCTTCAGTACGCCAGTCCTTGGCGTTGTCGGCGGCCTTGATCAGTTCATCGGTAGCCACCTGATTCACATAGTTACCCTGTCCGTCCTTCGACCCTGGAGCCGTCTTGCACATCAGCTCTGCGCGTCCGTCGCCATCAAAGTCGTAAACCATGAACTGCGTGTAGTGGGCACCGGCACGAATGTTCACGCCGAGGTCGATACGCCAAAGCTTTGTCCCGTCGAGTTTGTAACAGTCAAGAAAGACATTATCGGTCTTGTCGCCCTGAGAATTGTCCTTCGAGGTCGAGGGGTCCCACTTCACGAAGATCTCATACTGACCGTCGCCGTCTACATCACCCACCGAGCAATCATTGGGTGAATAGGTGCCTCCCTGAACACCTGTCTCCGGACGGTCGAGTTTCAGTTCCAGATAACTCTTCGCCCAGGGCCTGACGACAGGAGAAGTCTCCACCACCTGACCATCCAGGCAGGTCTGTATCTGAAATACGTCGTCAACCGTTCCGTCGGTCGTCACGGATGTAGCTCCCGTAAGTTCTTCGGCCAAGATCTTCTCCCCGTTCTTTATGAGCCGGAAAGAGACACCGGCATCATCGGTGCCCAAGAGCCGCCAGCTGACGAACACCTTTCCATTCGTAGTGGGGAATGCCACCAGTCCACGATCGAGCTTTTCCATCTGGCTCTGTGGCGTATCCGTAGGTTTCTGTGCGGCTGCCCCCATAACAATTAGAGCCAGCCCACACATCAATACCATTTTGCTTAATAGTTTCATTTTTCCTTTACCTTTTTACCCTTTTACTTTTTTACCTTTATCTTGCCTTTCCAAATATAAATGCCCTTCCCCTTCGGCTCGCCGTTCAACTTCCGTCCGTCCAAGGAATACCAATTATCATTTGTCATTTGTCCTTTATCATTCAGACGCACAGCGTCGCTGATTCCCGTCGGGGTATCCGTCACGCGCAACTTGCCCTCCTTCTTCAGGAAATCCGTCGTATCCCAATAGAGTCCTTCCGGCAGCTCAGGCAGGTTGACGACAGTGTTCGATGTCGTCTGCAAGGCTCCGACCTTCCAGAACACCACCTCATCACCAGCCTTCAGTCCTGAAGCCTGAATATTAATCTCGCCTGTCACCATCATGGTCCCTTCCACATTTACCGGCGACACCTGGATACCAGCCCTGCCTTTTATCACTTTCAGATCCAGGACTTTTACCGTCGTAAGACCTTTGCCTGAGATATTAACCCCTCCTATAAGCCTTCCGATGCTGACGTCACGCCCATTATTCGGAAAATCGCCTCTGACAGTAGCCTTCCCCAACCCATACGAGTTGTTCCACTGGAGCAACGGATCATACTGACCGATTTTTGTCTTCAGGAAATTCAATTCCCCTTCAAACTGGCTCCAGTCGCCTTGCATATTGCAGCGTACACTGGTCACATGCACAACCAGGCTCCCTTTACCCATTAGTTTCCCTTTGTAGTCGCAACGGGAATCAAGGTACCAGTTCCCGCCACTTCCTTCGGGTACGACCATAGTCGTCGTGTTCGATGAATAGCTGCTGATATTATCGGGGTCCTTCAACGTACCGCCGTCAAGCACCACCGTATCCGGGTATTGATGAATATTACCGAGCTCGCCTGCCTGGACGATACCCTGATGGAGAACAAGCTTGCTGAACATACACGACCCGGCCAACACCAGTGTGCCGTCGCCGGTCTTCTCCAGATAAGACTTACCCGTCTGACTGATCTTTCCCTTCACGGTCAGCGTCCTTACAGGCAGGGCTATCACGCCACCGCCTTCCCCAAGAGTCAGGTTCTGGGAGGTTGTCACATCAGACTGATTCACCATCAGCGAGAGTCCACCGCCGTGCTGCAGGGTCACCGGATTATCAACACCTCCCAAAGCCCCGTATTCGGCACCGTCGGAATGAGCCAGAGCCGATACCGTGACCGTGCCGCCGTCAATCACGACGCCACCGGTAAACTTGTTCACATTGCGGATAGTCAGATTAGCTGCGCCCGTCTTGAATAATGTAGTACCGCCAATAATACTGCCGTTACCGTACAACGTAAAGTCGTGGTCCTCATTGGCAAAGACGACACTCGACGGAGCCACGTCTTCCCTGATATCTACCACATTCGCATATGCTCCGTCATCAAAAGTTACCTTATCGCCCGTCACAAAGGCCCCCTTCGTTCCGTCGGGCAACAGGAAGTTCTCCGTATTGTTAAAGTCCCATATATAACTATCATCGCCTGTCCACCTTACATCCAAAGGCGAGCGGGTGGCTTGCAGAACCAGATAGATGCGTGAGAAGCCATTCTCATTGGTCTCTTTGGTGAGATAGCATTTCATGCCGTCAAGTCCTTCTATGACAACATCCTCGAGATTTCCGACGAACTCATTCGCCTGCAAGATTTCATACTTCCCTTCAGGCATACTGGTCTGACCGTCCTCCAGATTAGTGACGAAACGGAACACGGGTGCCTTGTATTTCGGACCATTCTCCCAGTCCTTGGTCTCAATGACCAGTTTCCAGGCCCCTATCCCATCACATACATTATGGTCAAAGTCTTCCTTTTTACTGAACAAATCCAACTCAAGTACTGAGCCAAAGCCCAGCTTGAGTGTATCGACGCCCATGCTTCCGTAGCCATGATGACCGCCAGGTCTGATGACGGAACCATATTCTGCCTCAATATCATGAAAAAGCGTCCCTGAGTCAGGTGTGGTTTCCATTTTGGCAAAGCGGTTCAGCCAGAGGCGGCTATATCGTAGGCCCTTGCTGAGCACCACAGTACCAGCCCAGACATCCGTCGGACCTCCATAGCTCTGTATCCCGTCACCCTCCAGCATGAGTATGCCGTCGCCCTGCTTCACAAGGCGGATGTTGCTCCCGGAAAGATCTCCCAAGGCAGTCTTTTCCATCCTGAGGGTATGGGTATAATAGCCGTATTCTATGTTGTCGTTATCGTCATGACCCTGAACCCACGACGGAGCGTTGTCGATGATAACGGCAGGCTGGCAGGGTTCTGTCACGGTCACTTCCATATCAGCAGTCTCAGCCAGCAGCACCTGAGCCCCATTATGCTCGTTGGAGAGAGTGCCGCCATTCTTGATTTCCACCCTTCCCGTCATCGTCAGTGGCGGCGGAGCCTGAGTGATGCCCTCCAGTTCTCCGAGGAAATAACTCACGTGAGGTGGCTGGTTGTAGCCGCACATCTGCCAGGCCATCGCCTGACGATACTGGTGGTCGTGCCATAGCGTGGGGATGCGCCTGTCGGTAGGGATCGTCGTGGTGTAGATACGGATCTTGTTATCCTTGGTACGGGTGATGACCTCCTCGCGCCAGTCACCCAGCACATCACCCTGATAGCAGGGCGTTCCCTTCGTGTCGTTGTTGGTCATCGAGCCCTTCAAGGTCTCTATCACGCCCTTGCCATATTTATAGATGGTGACTGCCGTATTCTTGCCCTGACTCGAATAGTCCTGAGTTTCCTCCAGCAGGTCACCGTCCCAGTAGATGCGGAAGTTCTGGGTGATATTGTTCTTCGTCCCACCATCCAGCGGCCCGTTGATGACCGAGCTGATCAGCCCCGGATCGCGGCTTGACACACCCTGACAGCCGGGATAGTCGTCGCTGAAATTGCCCATCATGGCCCGTCCGTCGTCATCGCCTGCCGTGTAGCGATAGTAGATCTTTGAGGTTGTGCCGTCGCGGAAGTTATTGCCTGGCTTGTCCTCGTTGCAGGCGAAGATCTCCTGTCCGTGGACGTAGGGATTGAAGTCGCCCACATGATGGGCATCGCCGTGACCCAGCCCCGTTGTCGAGAGGCCGTGTCCGTTGTCGTCGATGACCATCGAACCAAACACGATCTCGTCGCGCCCATCCCAGTCCACATCGGCCACGCTATAGTTGTGATAGCCCTGACCGTACCATGATGAGCCGGGGGTATTGCAGCTCCAGCGCCAACGCTCCGTCAGCTCGTGGGTCTCGGGATTCACGTCGAGCGCCACCATCTTATGACGGGTATAGATGCCACGTGCGAGGAAGAGGCTCGCCTTGCGGCCGTCGAGACAGGGTGCGCCGAAGAAGTGCTTTGTCGAGCGGTGACCGTAGCCGTCGCCCCAGGCAGCGTTCAGATCCGTCTCCCCTGCCTCCAGACGCTTCAGGGGATAATCCATCACCTGATAGGGTTTGCCCGTCGCACCGTTCATATACACCAGGAACTCTGCCCCTTCGTGAACGAACCATTGGCTGCTATTGGTAGAGCCAAGATAGTTCTTCGTCTTGTCACCGATCTCGTATGCCTCACCGTCGGCCATGTGGATCACCGTACCGTCGGAGGCTCTTATCACAGCCTCTGCCCGTCCGTCCTGATCCCAGTCGTAGGCGATGATGTTCTGTTCGTTGTTCTGGAAATCGGCCATGTTCGGTCCGAGATCGATCCACCAGAGCCGCTTGCCATTCAGTTTATACACCTCTATGATAAAGTACTCACCTTCATAGCCGGCCTTCTGATAGCTGGTACTGGCCCAGCTCTGATTGTCGAACTTGATCAGGATTTCCAGTTCCCCGTCACCGTCCACATCGGCACAACAGGCATCATTGGGCACATAGGTCGACTTCAGATCGCCGTGGTCGGGCGTAATCTCCAGCCAATACTGCGCCCACACTTCTGTATCCTTCTCTCCTTCTCTCCTTATTCCTGTCTCCTGTCCCCTGACTACTGCTTTCACCGTATACTTACTCGTTGCCGTTCCGGCGGCATCGATATAGTTCGACACCGTGAGTGGCTCCTGGTTCACCTTCACGCCGTCGCGATAGAGATTATAGGTCACGTCATAGTATTCTTCGACCAGTATGCGCCAGGAGCAGAACACGCCGCCATCAGTCTGAATGGCCACGAGTCCACGGTCCAAAGCGTCTGTCATCCGCTGCGCCACAGCAGACGCAACGGACATACTGACCAACACTATTGTCAATAGCAGTTTCTTCATTTCAACACGTATAAATAACACACCTTTTGGTTTTTTGGTACAAAAGTAGCAAAAATCAACTAATCCACCAAATAAAAATCATAAGTTATAGTTATTTAATCACTAAATATAGCTATTGTTTTTCATAAATGCTCATTTTTTCCGTCTTGATTCTCCTTTGCCACATCGCCTAACGTGTAATAGCCAGCTTTCAGCAGAGGAAAAGGCATGGTTTTGATAAGATGTCTTAACCTTACGGAAACCTTAGGGTAACCTTACGGTAACCTTAGGGTAAAGGCAGCCATACAGATGCCACCACCAAGCAGCTCTCTCCAGTCTTTTCGGATAACAGCATGCACCTCAATTCTCTTGAACTCATCCTAACGGACATCCAATGGTTCCGTCAGTCCCTGTCACGCTAGGATATAATGTGACAGTCACAAATTGTCCAGACCCCGATATGACACGTGAGTTAACTCAAAACATCGATCGAGTTAACTCAAGCGACAAATCGAGTTAACTCAGCTGTTTCACGTGTGAGTCAAATTGGACAACAAAGAAGGTTGTGAATAGGTAACGGACACAAGAATGGATCTTACTGTTGTGCTGATGCCTTCTTCGGGTCGTGGAAGGCATCCTTTACAAGGTAAGAAAGCATCCTTTACAAGGTAAGAAGGCATTCCTGATAGGGGTTAAGTGACTTATACTGATATAGGTAGACACATTTATGAACAATAAAATGTGTTATTATGAGTAAAAGTCAAAATCATTACACTGTTTACAATGATGAGGAGCGTCTTGCTCTTCTGCGAGAGTTTAAGATGTCCGGCATGGGCAAGCATTCTTTCTGCAAGCTTCACGGCATCAAGAGTACTTCAGTCCTAAGATATTGGGAAAAGAAGTACGTAATTGAAAAAGAAGTTGTACCTTTGCAGTCGGATTGTGAAGAAGACGAGATGGCAAATCGCAGCAAGGACAGCTACAAGGATGAGAATGCGCAGCTGAAGAAGCGCATCAAGGAACTGGAGAAGGCATTGCAGTTCTCCCGTCTGGAGACCTTGGCCCGCGACATGATGATCGACAAGGCCGAGGAGTATTTTGACATTGCGATAAGAAAAAAATCTGGGGCCAAGTAGCAATGGAACTGGTCTTCGAGTGCGGTCTCGCCATCGCACTTGTAGTCCGGCTGTTTGGCCATTGCCGTCAGGCCTTCTACCAGTCGAAGGCCGACATTGAGAAGGAGGTGGAGCATGAGCGTAAGGTCATCGAAGCCGTCAGGGAAATCCGCGAGGAGGATCCTGGTATCGGCGGCTACAAGCTGTGGCTGATGCTCATCGATATGTTCGGGCGCGCCTTTGTGCCAGGACGTGACCGTTTCTATGTCCTTCTGCGCCGTAAGGGACTGATGCTTCCCAAGCCGAAGCCCCGCCATACGACGAACTCAAACCACCGCTACCACAAGTACAAGAACCTGATCAAGGACATCGTGCTTACCGCAGCCAACCAACTTTGGGTGGCCGATATCACCTACATCGCCCTTGCAGGCGGTGACGTATGCTACCTGCATCTGATTACGGATGCCTATTCGCACAAGATAGTTGGCTGGGCGCTGGCCAGGACACTCAAGGCTGCCATTTCAATGGAGGCGCTGAAGATGGCCGTTGAGCAGGCGGTGGCGATGTCCGGCAGCGAGATTCTCAAGGGGCTTGTCCACCACTCCGACCGCGGAGTGCAGTACTGCTGCGATGCCTACGTGGCTATGCTCAGGGCGCATGAGATCAGTATCTCCATGTGCGAGGACTACAAGCCTACGGACAATGCGATTGCCGAGCGTGCCAACGGTATAATAAAGGTGGAGTGCCTTTATCGGCAGAAACAGTTGCATACGTATGAGTACATGCAGAATCTCATCACGCGCTTCATCCATTTCTACAACTACCACCGCCTGCATATGAGCATAGGCTACAAGACGCCTGCGGTGGCACATCTGGAGCAGGGAGTGCAGGAAAAGATGTGGAAAAACAAAATTTATCCTAAAAAAGACAGCACAGATGAAAATAATGTCGTATCTTTGCCGAGCCGAACAAACAGTCCGGGCGAAGGCGTATGCCAGCGTACCTGACATAATACTGAATGCCCCATCGAGGGGCATCCAGTTTTGCCGAACAAACAGCCCAGGGCTCTGCGTGTCCAGCATGACCGAAGTGTCAACTAAAACAGCACAGCTTTTTCGCTTGTGTCTATCGATTCAGTATGACAACAACAAAAGCGTCTACAGAATCAGCTAATGAAGAGAAAAAGTGTCTAGTGAAATCAGGAAAAGTCATTAACCCTAGGTTCTCAACCGTTTGCCTATACTCAAACGGTTGTTCGCCTATACCCAAACGACCGTTCGCCTATACTCAAATGCAAGAGCCTTATTTTTGCAGGGTGTAG
>JAEEGH010001473.1_pt1 | contig 67937 bp, 68 predicted proteins | sample 9134181 | NCBI WGS metagenome assembly JAEEGH01 (sample SAMN16246544, study PRJNA631951) | gut metagenome | biome: gut microbiome; feature: rumen; material: DP-attached | host: Bos | place: Iran: Karaj | collected 2018-10
AGTTACCACCTCACCTAAATCTTTTATTCTATATTCTTTCCACTTTTCCATTTTCATCATTCCAATTAATCCAGATCCCTAAACAAGTTCGGGATGACAAGATTTTTTACCCACCTGCGAGCTACCAGGTCTTAGGGGCTGTGCCCCTAGGAGAAGGGGTAGCGGGCTGGAGCAAGGGGAAGGCTTTTCCCTCCTTATTCCTTAAACAACTCCTTCAAATTATCTGCAATCTGTTTTTCGAGAGTTCCGGCTTCTTTGCTCAGGGTTTCAAGTTCGGTGTTGAGGCCAAGCATTTTGGCTTTGAACTCAGCTTCGGTCATGCCGTCGTCTTCGATTACAACTCCTACGTAGCGGCCGGCGTTGAGGGAATAATCCTGGTCGCGGATGCCGTCTTCGCCTTCTATGCTGGCGGATTTGCAGAGGCCTATTACATCGGTGTAGGTGCCGTTTGGAAAGCGTTCTTTGAGCCAGTCTATCTGAGACTGCCAATAGGCTTTTGTTTTTACTTCTTTGTCGTCGCTTGTCTCTGGTGCGGCTTTAAGGGCGGCGGTGTATTCTGCTATGAGGTCTTTAAAGGCCTGGGTGTCGCCGTTGTAAAGACGGGTAATGATTCCCAGATTTTTTATCTGCTCGTCGCTGAACTTTCTGTGGGCACGGTCTACCTGGGTAAAGATTGAACGGGCATCTATAAAAAGGATTTTGTCTTTTTTCTGAGCGTCCTGGGTTTTCTGTTTGTCGAAGAACCAGAGGGTTGCAGGAAGGGTAACGGAAGAAAACATATTGCTTGGAAGGGTTACCATCTGGCTTATGATTCCTTCTTCTATCATCTTTTTACGGATTTCGAGTTCTGAACCGCCGGCATCGCTTGCGGAGTTTGCCATAACGAGGGCTGCTTTTCCTGTGGCATTGAGGGAGCTTGCAAAGTAGCTTATCCAGAGGTAGTTTGCGTTTGGAACTGTTTCTTTTTTGTCGCTGCCTTTTTTGGCTGTTTTGGATTTATTCTTTGGAACGCCGTAGATGTTAAAGCGCGGATCGTCTTTTACTTTGTCGTACACAACTTCGTCTACGTTGAAAGGCGGATTTGCCATTACGTAATCAAAGTTACCGACTGCGTTGTGAGGATCAGAATAGAAAGAGTTTGCTTCTACAATTTCGCCGCGGACATTGTTCAAAAGAAGATTCATTTTTGCAAGTTTTACGGTGTCGGGCTCTTTTTCTACGCCGTAGCAGCGGAACTTCATTACTTCATCAGAAGATTTGTTGTGGCGGTGCATAAAGCGGGCTGCCTGAACAAACATACCGCCAGAACCACAGGCAGGATCCAAGATTTTCTTTTCGCCATTCTGCGGCTGGAGAACTTCTACCATATAGCGGACTACGGTTGCAGGCGTATAGAAGGTTCCGCCGTCTTTTCCTTCCTGAAGGGCAAACTCGCCGAGGAAGAATTCGTAGATTTCGCCAAAGAGGTCTACGCTGATGTTTTCCGGAATATCCATAAAGATTCGCATGATATTGGAAAGGAGTTCCGGTTCTTCTTCGGGCACGAGCTGGCCGTACACTTCTTTTGGAAGAACACCGTCCATCTTTTCGTTTTCGCGTTCTATGGCTTCCATTGCCTTTTTTACGAGGGTTGCTTTGTTTGCGTCATCGGGCGCATCGTTAATTGTTGTGTAGTAAGCTTCTGGCGGAAGGTAAAAGCCGCAAAGTCTTACAGATATTTCTTTTAGACTGTTACTATTACGAGCTCGCTCGCTCAACTTATTATATTCGGCTTCTATTTCTGCTTTGTGCTGCTTGTAAAGGATGTCTGCATAGCGGAGGAAGATGAGGCCTAAAATAGGCTGTCCGTATTTATTTGCTGCTAAGTGGGCACCTGCACGAAGAACATCGGCGGCGTGCCAGAGGTTGTCTTTTAGGGTTTTAAGTTCTGAGTCGGTCATTTATGTATCCTACACTTTTAGATTATTTCATTATAGCACCAAAAAGTGCGATTATATAGATAATATCATGTAAAAGTGGCATTAAAAGGCATTATTAGGTAATTTTACGAGATATCAACATTGCCAAACAGTGCCAAGACCGGCAATGTTCAGCAATGTTAAATCTTGTCTTAAGCTTTTATCTCTCCCATTCCCTCTCCATTCGCAACTTCCTCTCCGCCTCCCGTCCCAGTTCGAACTCCCTGTACCACGGGCTTTTCTGCATTCATTCCTTTACGTCTTTGCAGCCATGTTCTGCTATAACTCCTGCAATCTTATAAAGCAGTTCCGGGGTGGCACTTTCAAACATCTGGCTTATCTCAGCAGTTCCGAAAAAAGTGCTTTTTACCGTAGGCGGTCTCCTTTGTATATTCGTTCAACTGATGGTCATAATCTTTAATCTGGCTGTCGTATCCGTCTTTGATTGTTTTATTCGAGTTTGCAAAAGCAGCAACAAACAAATCGACTATCGGATCCAGTTGTTCGTCCCGATAGGTGTTCTGGGCATCCTTGCAACGTTCTTTGGTCCATTCCTTAAAGTTCTGAATACTTGGCATGAGTTCTTCCCACTTGGAGTTTTTTTCAAGGACATCGATGTTCTTTTCGGTAAGTGCAGAAAGAAGAGTGTAGACCCGATTGCGAAGTAGGTCTTTTTCCTTGTGAAATTCCTCCAGAGTCTTTCCGGCTTCATCCCTTGGCTTTGGAGTATCCTCGATTTCAAGGCCATGTGAACGAAGTTTAGAAAACTTCCCAATACCCCGTCTTATTTGAACCAACGCGATGAATTTTACCCTGCTTTTCAAGTTCGCTGTAAGTTCGAGTGATTGTTGCTCTTGAAAGGCCTGTAGTTTTAGAAACTTCTTCCTTTGTCTGTTTCGGATTTTGTTTCAGTGCTGCATAAACCAAATCTGCATTCGACTGTTTTTCTTTCGAGCCAGCAGTTTCTGTTTTATACGATGCAAGAATTGATTTTGTTTCTTCAATTCTTTCACGAAGCTTCTTTACCAGTGCGACTTTTTTTTCTTTCGTAAGTCGTTTAAGAGGTTTTAAAAAATCAGCATACCAATCGTCAATTCCATCAAGATTTTCAAGATTGATAGTGGAAGCGATTTTTGAAACAGGGAGTTTGCTTATCTGCTCTGACTGGGTTTCGTAAAAAGGTTTTGCTCCAATCTGACCTGAAGAAATCATATTCATTTCAAAATCAAGAAGATTTAGAAACATGGATTTTCCTGTGTCGTATACTGGAGCGATGCCTTTCCACTGGAGTGTATTTGAATCCCTGATAAAACTGATATTAAAGGAATGGCGGTCGATGTTTGCCATTATAAAATCAACAAGAATGATTTTTAATAAATCCGCCTCTGCATTGGGAATCTGCATTTCATTGCAGCGTTTTATAAGCTCTTCATAGTCGTAGAATTTTCCGTCAATCAAATGTAAATCCTGATAGACCGCATCCATTGGAACCAGTTCAGTTGATTCATCAACCATATCCGGGCAGTAACAGAAATATTTATCATCACGAATTGTAAGATAATAAGGCACATAAGCAATATTGAGGCGTCTGCAGATTTCAGAAGCAAGAACTTCATTCAAAGGCTCCTGCTGTTCGGTTCCGGTCCCGGCTTTTTCAAGATAGTTGATTCCATCCTTTTTGAACCAGCGCTTTGAAAGTTCACCGTTTGTTACATTATCAGGGGAGTAGGAACTGGAATTTCTATTCAGGCTCTTTGAATTACTTGTCAGTCGTAGTCCGATTGCTGGATCATAATCATTTGTAAAGAAATTGATATCTTCCCAGAAAAGTTTATCTTTAAGTTCAACAGGACAAATCCAGTATTGGTCAGAAAGACTTAAAAACCAGCTCTTTTTTGCAAGTTCATAGTTTGAAGGTATTTCAAGTTCTTCCAGAGCTTCCTTAAAATGAGGTCGGGTGGAAGGAATGAGGCGGTTATCTAGGAACTGCTCCATTTTTTCATTCAGGGCATAAAGATTATCTGCAGAAGGTTTTCCATTCAGAAATAATGCAACCGGCAGGTGTTCTTTATTGTAAACTTGCAGAACTTCAATGTAGCCCTTATTTTCTGCATATCTGAGAATTGGGATGTTCTTTTTATTAAGGATGTATTCCATATTTCGGCTCAAGTATACGAAAATGATAAGATATATCGGCTCAAAAATCAAGTTTATCGACTCATACAATTGTGAAGCAAGTGATTTTATCGGCTCAATAATAATGAAAAAGGCTTCCAGTCTGAATCAAACAAACTGAAAGCCTCTTAAAAATCCAAGACATATTGTGTTTCGATCTCTTTATTGTCTTTATTCTGCTTCTCTTTACTTGAAGACTTAAACAATTCCCTTAAAGAATCATTCGGCTCTGAAGGATTCTCTAGTTCTGTCATAACAAGATCTCTGTCTTGATTTGAAAGTTTGATATTTTCCTGCTTTTCCATTTCTGTAGTCCTTTCGCCTTTTTTATTCATAAAGAATTTCAGTTATAGATTCACAACTTTTCATTACATCATTGAAATCTATGCCTGAAGCAAAATCATTTTTATTAACATAATTAAGCCATCTCAATTTTATTTGTTCATCTTTTCTTAGACGTGAAAGAACATCAACATCATCATTGTGTCAGAAACCTTTTTAGCAATTCCCATAATAGATGCATATTCCATCAAGCGATTAGTTTTTTTATCACTTCTTTTTGCATAGTTACGAAGTGCTTTAATAAAAGTTTCTGAATCTATGTGATCTTGTCGTTTTATCAGACCACAAATTGTTTTTTCTGCATTATAAGATTTAACTGTATTTCCAAGATTTGTATTTATCTCAGTAATTCCAAGATTATAGGTTTCATCTTTTGTATCTGCATGAACAATGGCCTCTGAATCCTTTGGATTAAAAGGCCGATAATTTTTAGGTCCTGTAACTTCAAAATTAGCAGGAAGATTATCTGTCATATCCAGAAGGAATATTATTACTATCGATCTGGCGACGTGTAATATATCCACCGTTTGTTCGAAAAAGTTCTTTGATTTTAGAATAATTGTTCTCTACTTGCATTTCCAACCAATAATACAACTAATGGTTGTAAACGCAAGTAAATAATTTATCACTATACAATATTCTCTATGTCAAAATTGCTAAATTGACATAGAGAATACAGCTATGACATAAAGAATTTAAGCAATTCCAAATCTCCATAAATCTACATGTTTACAACCATTTTGAAATTTTTGATTTCTACAGCTTCATTTGTGCTTTCATTTTTGAAAACTTCCTTGATGGCTTCCTTTGCGATTGCCAGTGTCTTTTCCTGTTCAAGGTGCTTTCCGTAATGGTCCAGCATTGCAGTTGTTTTGTGGCCGCTTAAAGCCATTACAACACGCTTATCTGGAATAACATCAAGCATACGTGAACAGAAGAAGTGTCTCCATGAGTGGAAGCAGATTTCTTTTGGATTTGGATATTTCATAAGAGTCAAAGCTCTTTTAAGATATTTATTCCACTGTTTTGAACATGTTCTTTTCGATTGGAAGTACCAGTGCTTTTTTGGAAGGTTCGTCCTCCGTCTGGAAGGGCGAATTGAACGTAGATGTTTCCACCAGCTCGTTTGGTAGAAAAAGTAAAAGGCTTAGCCATAGAAAACCTCACTTAAGACCTTTTACAGCGGTTGCATAAAACCGTTGCATAAAATCAGTATGTTTTCTACGCCAAGCCTTACTAAATTCAGCAGTACTTTTTTCATAAAACTTTTCATAAAAACATTGGTACGAGAGTATCTTACCCGGAAGATTTATAACAACTCTCTGAGGAATCAAGGGGGTGTGGAGTTAAATTACAAAACAAATCACATTCCCGAACGGGAAAATATTTTAATATATCAGGTCTATTTTCATTGATTTTCCCGTTCGGGAAAGTTATACTGTAAATATGAAAATTATTTCTGTTGAATCAATATCGGAAGCAGTGAAGACCCGCCGAAAACAGCTGGGACTTACTCAATCAGAAACAGCCGCAATGTGTAATGTTGGAGCCCGTTTTTTTTCGGAACTTGAAAACGGAAAAGAAACTTTACAGATGAATAAAGTGCTTCATTGTCTTGAAATGCTTGGGATAAATCTCTATGCGGTAAATCGGGAAGATGATATGGGAGAAATTAAATGAAGCTGAACGTCTTCTTTGGAAATAAAAAAGCTGGCTCTCTTGAATCAACAGAAAACCGCGGAGTAATTTTTGTTTATGATGAAAATTATTTGAATGATAAAAACTCATTTCCCCTTTCTGCTTCACTTCCTTTGCAAAGAGAAGAATTTCCTCAAAAGCAATGCATCCCTTTTTTCTCAGGACTTTTACCGGAAGAAGATTCGCGGAAAAAAATTGCAGACTATCTTCATATTTCTGAAACCAGCACTCTGAAATTACTTGAAGCATTAGGTGGAGAATGTGCAGGCCTCATTTCAATTTTGAGTGAAGATGATTCATTTTCAAAAGATACAAGTTATAAACTCGATTCAAAAAACTACGAGCTGCTTGATGGTAACAGGCTTTCGGAGTTTATTGAAAAAATGAATACCCGGCCTCTTATTAAGGCTGATGATAAGTTACGGCTTTCTCTAGCAGGAGCTCAGGAAAAACTCGCACTTGCAAAAATCAATGGAGAATGGTATTTACCATTAAATGGTGCTCCTTCAACCCACATTTTAAAACCTGCTCGAACAGGCAGTCTTTCTTCGCTTGCGCAAAATGAATATATTTGTATGAAACTTGCAAAGTCTTTTGGACTACCTGTTCCTGATGTAGATTTGCTGAAGATTGCAGAGAAAGACATTTTTGTTGTTGAACGCTATGACCGTATTAAAGAAGCAGATTCGATTCAACGGCTTCATCAGGAAGATTTTTGCCAGGCACTTGGTATCATGAGTACATCAAAATATCAGAATGATGGAGGCCCAGGCATTGCTGATATTTTCAAAACTATATTGAAAGTTTGTACAGTCCCAGCTTTGGAGAGCCAAAAATTCTTAAGATATGTGCTTTTCAATTATTTGATGGGAAATTGTGACAGTCATGGAAAAAATTATTCTCTGCTTTACAAAAATAATCGTATAGAACTTTCTCCTTTGTACGATGTTGTTTCGACAATAATCTATTCAGGCCTGACTGAAAAACTTTCAATGAAAATTGGAAAACACTACGAGATTCAGAAAGTAACCCAGGAAGATTTTTCTCTTTTGGCTGAATCTTTGAACATTAAATATTCCGTTCTTTCAAAGATATTTGATGATTTTTCCAAAAAGTACATAACAGCTTTTGAAGAATTAAAGGATGATGAAAAAATTTCCAGAGACGTACTTAATTCTATTTTTGACGTTACTTCAAAGACATTGAAAAGTCTGCTAATGTAAGAATATGGAACTTGCAGAAAAAATCTATGAGGCAGTGCGTCTCATTCCTCGCGGAAAAGTTGCAACTTATTCTCAGATTGCGGCGCTTGTTGGAAATTGTAATCTTCGCCGCTACGTAGGACATGCCCTTCACAAAAATCCCAGCAATGCAGTTACTCCCTGCCACCGTGTTGTAAATGCAAAGGGCTTTTGTTCCGGCAGTTTTGCTTTTGGAGGTCCCGGAGTGCAGCAGGAAAAACTTGAAGCCGAAGGAGTGATTTTTGTTGATGGCCATGTTGATATGGAACGTTTTGAAATCACCCCGGATGATTTTGAGATGATGAGGGCTGGACTGATTTAATTACGTGTGGTAAAGGTAAAATTATGTACACATTAAAAAGATTAAGCATAGAAAATAAAGAAGAAATCAAAGAAGTTTTCACCGGCGTTTTTACAAAGGCACCCTGGTATGATGACTGGTCGGACACAAAGCAGCTGGACCTTTACATATGCGATCTGATTGGTCAGGGCTATTCACTTACCTACGGCTTGTATGATGAAGCGGGCGAGCTGATTGGCATTTCCCTCGGCTACATCAAGCACTGGTACAGCGGCACGGAATATATCATCAACGAGCTTTGCATAAAGACAGAAAAGCAGGGGAGTGGGGCAGGTACTTTTTTTATCCGCGAAATTGAAAAGGCGATAAAGGAGCTGGGGCTCAAGCAGATTTTTCTTTTGACAGATTCTAATGTTCCGGCCTATGAGTTCTATAAGAAAAATGGCTTTGTGGAATGTGAGACGAATGTGGCTTTTGCGAAGATGATTTATTGAGCGGAGTTTTATATGATAATAATAATCACAGGCGCATCCCACACAGGAAAAACTTTACTCTCACAGCGCATGCTCGAAAAATACAATTTCCCCTATCTTTCAATAGATCACCTGAAGATGGGACTCATCAGAAGCGGGAATACGAAACTTACTCCGGACGATGATGACCAGCTGACTTCTTACCTCTGGCCCATAGTCCGCGAGATGATTAAGACTGCCATCGAGAACAAGCAGAATCTCATTGTCGAAGGCTGCTATATTCCTTTTGACTGGCGAAAGGATTTTGACCAGGAATATCTGAAGGACATCAGCTTTATTTGCCTTGCCATGACGGATGCTTATATCGACGCGCATTTTGCTGAAATAAAGGAGCACGCCTCGGACATAGAAGAAAGGCTTGATGAGAGCTATTGCACGGCTGATTGGGCAAAGGCAGAAAACAATCACATCATCCAGGGCTTTGAAGCTGCCGGGGAGTTTGTTGACCTCATCGATTCAGACTACCAATCGGTAGTTGAAAAAGCCCTCCTTTTAATTCCATGCAAAATCAAAAAACTGATTGCCGGGAAAAAATATACAATCGACGACATGGGAAAATCTGGCTCAAGCATTTTGATATTTGATGATTGTGTTCTGAAAATTCTGGACAGCCGACTGCATGATGAAGAGTCCAGCGTGGAAGTGCTCAACTGGCTTAAGGGAAAGCTTCCCGTTCCTGAGGTTCTCGCTTTCGAAAAAAATGGTGATTATCAGTATCTTTTGATGACGAGAATCCCAGGTGAAATATCCTGCTCGGAATATTACATGGAACATTCGGGCGAGCTGCTTCCTTTGCTGGCTCAGGCTTTAAAAATGCTCTGGACTACAGATATCTCTGGCTGTCCTAAAAGCCGCGACTTTGATGCCGAGCTGCGTGCTGCAAGGTACCGTGTAGAAAATGACCTTGTGAATGTCGACGACGCCGAACCGGACACCTTTGGCGAAAGTGGATTTGAAAATCCCGAAGCCCTGCTCAAATGGCTGGAAGAAAACAAGCCCGCCTGTGAGTCTGTTCTTTCCCACGGGGACTTCTGCCTGCCGAATGTTTTACTAAAAGACGGCAAAGTTAGCGGCTTCATTGACTGTGGCGACATGGCCATCGGCGACAAATGGAAAGACATAGCCCTCTGCTACCGAAGCCTTAAACACAACTTCGACGGTACCTTTGGCGGCAAGGTTTACCCAGATTTTAATCCCGACCTGCTTTTTGACGCCCTTGGCATTGAACCCGACTGGGAAAAAATCAGATACTGGATTTTGCTGGATGAGTTATTCTGAAAAAGATTTATAAATCAATCTATAATTCTTACACCAAAGGTATCATCAACAATTACAACTTCGCCGCGGGCAAGGCATTTTCCGTCCTGAATGATTGCAATCGGTTTACCAGGCTGACTGTCCAGCTGCAGAACAAAATCTTCATCAAGTCGTGCTATATCTTCTTTTGAAAGATAGGTAGAACCAAGCCTCAAGGCGATGTAGTGTTCTTCATCATAACAAACAGGATCTCCCTGCTTTACTTCTATAATTCTGACACCAAAATTTTCGTCTACAACTACAGCCTCTCCACCAAAACGAATCTGGTTTTCAACAATAACATTCAAAGATGTGCCAAATTGTTTATTGCTCATAAGAATTGTGCCTGGCTCAAGCTTTACAGAATCAGAAACAAAGCGGCCGAATTCCACAAGTATATTGTTTTCGCGTGGGCGGGCTTTTATATCAGTAAGATTTTCCAGCTGAGGATTATCTTTTCCAAAGAAACCGGATTTGCGGCAGAGCCTTAAAAAATAAGAAGAACTGAACTGAATATTTATCATGCCCGTGTAGACATCGCTGGTAAGTGCAAGTGTTACAAGTGCACACATTTCTCCTGGATTCTGACCTGCAGACCATGGTAAAAGAGTATTCAAATCTTTTGTAAAAGGTTTTTCAAAATCTTCCCACGCAGTTGATTTATCGGTATTCGAAAAGATCAGTTCCTGAATCATCTTAGAAAATTTGTCTATGTATGCAAGTTTAAGGCAGTCACTGTCGGTCTGGGTAAGTTCGGGATATTTTTTTAAGTCATGCTTGAGTAAAACTTTTCCAAGCTGCGGGTCAACCTCAATCGCAAAACCAGAATTGTTATAATCATAAGTATAGAAAAAAGTTCTCTGAGGCAGAGTGCGGAGAAACTCTTCGTTTGTAAGTTCATCAACTGAACATACATTTATTCCAAGCAAATCACTTCTGTTTCCAGCAAGCTCATTACGAAATTTTTCGCAAAGCATATCAAAAATGTTGGCAATTTTTCGAAGCTCATATTTACTGAATAAATTTGGACGCTTAAAATCATAAATTCGAATACGAGCCCCGGGATTTTTCAATAGGCTTGTGTTGTCCTGTTTTTTTTCAAGAGTCCCGTTCGCTTCCATTTTTGCAATTTCGGCTTTTAGTTCTTCTTCTGTTAAAATCCTTCTTTTTTCAGACACTTCCTTGAGTTCTCCCTTCAACAGAGAATCTACATCAGTTCCAAGTGCCTCCGCCAGAGCAGGCAAAATCCCAACATCCGGGCAGCCGTCTCCACGTTCCCACTTACTCACCGCCTTGTCGCTAACGTTGATAAGGGTTGCAAGCTCCTTCTGCGTTATCCCTTTTTTCGAGCGTAAAAAATTAATCAGTTTTCCAGTTCTCTGTGCGTCCATTATGTTTCCTCCATCTGGGGGCTCGGCAAAGCCGAACGCTACGTCCGCACTTCGCTAACGCTCATCCTCCTCGCTTCGCTGCGGTGGACTGCTTCGCAGGTGCTCCCATCGCTGCCCCTGTCATCTCAAGTATATGCCGTGATTCTCCATATGTCACCCGACTTCACGTAGGAATTGGTAGAATTTTTGATTTTAGAGTAGAATTCTACTCTGGTAAGGGTAGAATTAATAATCTCTTCATAGATTCATTGAAAGCCAGCGGTCAGACTATCAATTCATTAGCACAAGTCTAAAAATCGTTTACTTATATCTTCATAATCTCTTTGCCGTCAACAGAAGCTAACGTTCTGGATAAATTGTTTACAGCTTTCTGGGTCATTTCTAATTCAAAGAGACAGGTATCTAAAATTGCGGCATCCTGACAGTTTTTCAAAAGATATTTATAACATTTAATTGCATTCCACCAGTGCTGCATCACTTCAAGAGAATTCTGATCCATTGCTTTTTTATCAAGATAGTTCAGATGGTGAAAATGCAAAATTTCATGACCTGTATCATACTCGTAACGGGCAATTTTAAACAGATAGTCATAATAGTTGCGGCATTTGTAGCTATAAATCTTGCCATCACTGCCTTTTTTAGTAAAAATATATTCCCGGTTTACAGATTTCTTATCAGTGTCTATTACAGTTTCTTTTGCTCGTGTTTTTCCGTCTGAATAGACTTTATTTATCAAAAGAATATAGTCGTTATAAATTTGTTTTTGATTTTCCTGCGCAATATCAGGATGATATAATTTTACCATCCTGCGATATTCTTTCCTTATTTCATCAGGATTATCATTATTCTGGAGAAAATTGATAAATGATTGCAAATCTTCTTTAAAGTTTTTCATTTTATTTTGCAGCTGATAAGTATTTTACCATATAATTTGCCGGTAATCTGCATGTAATGATTACTTTAAGCGTGGATGGAAACGAGTTCAAATCAATGACTGGGGGGGAGCAGAAGATGTAGAATGCGAACTGGGCTTTGTAGATTCAGACGTTGCTGAACTCTTCCAAAGCCGCAGTTACGCTGTAGAAAAAGCTGCTCTTACGAGTGAATAACTTTAATTACATGGAAGGCTTAAACTAAATACTAATCTTACCTTTTGAAGCTGTATCTGTTTCCAGATTTTTAGTTTCGCCTTTCACTGTAATTACAGAATCTTTTTCTGCAGCCTTCAAGAGTCCGGCTTGATTACTTCCGCTGATTGTCATAGTTATTTGACCGCCATTCATGCCGGACCGTCCCCAATGGCGGTCAGAATTTTCTTCGCACAAAACAAAATAATTATTTTTACTATAGGATTTTTCTTCTGTTCCTGCATAGAAAGTACAATTCTGAATATTTACCAGAGCATTTGTGTTTGTAACATAGAACATGGCTTCATCATCATCTGCATATTGATTATAGAAGATACAATTTTCAATATTAAGTTTTCCTTCTCCAACTGAAGCATCTCCCGAAAAACTCTGATAAATCATGATTGCACCCTGACCTTTTCTGGCTCCTGTAAAAGTTGAATCCGAAATATTTACATTATTCAAACCTTCTATAACAAGAGTCTGAGCTGTCTCTGCCTTTCCAGTAACTCCACTTACGGTGATGTTTCCTGTTGAATAAATACAAGGAGAATCATTTGCCTGAGTATTAAGAAGATTATTTTTTCCAAGAAGAGTGATATTTCCACCACCCCGGTCGGTTGCAAGAGCGGCAGAATTATTTCCTCTTGTAGTAATATTTACATTTCCTTCCTTACAAACAACTGAACCACCGTAGGAAGCAAAAAATCCTCTTGAACCACGCTTAAAACTGCTGATTGTAATTCCATCATTCACTGTAATTTCTGCTCCATCGGTAGCAAAAACTGCATTAGCGTGAAGGGCATTTGTCATAACTTCCACACCATTTAGAATCATTTTAGAATTTTTACCCTCCGCTACGAGGGCATTATTAATTCCATAAAAGTTGTATGCATCACCATCAAGAGTTTTTTCATCTGCATCACCAGTTTTTTCTATAAATACATTATTCAAAGTTAAAGTTCCGCCATTTATAACAAGAAAAGCAATTTCATTGGCAGCAGAAACAGTCACTTTTCCACCGTCAAAATCTTTGGCAGAATAAGTTACATTTTTTCCATCAATAATATATTTTGCGTGATAAGTGACTTTCAATCCTCTTTCATTTTCAAAAGAATAAACTAAAGACTGAGCACTGCTATCAGAACATTCCGGTTCGTAGGCAGAAGTTCTTTTTGGCCCAGGCATTCCTTCCGGCATTTCTCCAGGCATTCCATTTGGCAAGTCCCCCGGCCTTCCACCTGATTTTCCACCTGATTTTCCACCTGATTTTCCACCAGGCCCGGGGCCAAACTTACCCATAGCAAGGTCTCCAGAAGCAGGCCCATTTTCATCTCCAGGCCGGCCTTTTGGCGGTTCACGTCCATCCGGACTTTTAGAGATTTCTTTCTTTTCTGAATCTCTAGGAATATCCTTAGACTTGCAGGATGAAAGAAGAGCTGTTGTTGCTAACAAAAATACTGTCGAATATAAATAAATCTTTTTCATAAAAACCTCTTTTCTCTCCAACAAATATACCAATTCAGAGAAATAATCGTTACCTCAATCCTCATAAAATTCTGTAATACAACAAATTATTATGATTATCGGGATGATATAATTTTGCCATCCGACGATATTCTTTTCTGATAAGTATTTTTCCATATAATTTGCTGGTAATCTGCTGATAATCTGCATAGTCGGGCGGAAATATGGCGGTAATTTTCCGGGGAATCCCGGATTTTGGCTTTGTTTTGACAAAATGTCATATAATTACACAGTTTTCTTAAAAATATATGACAATTTGCGTTCAAAACTTTCCGGAATTAGCTTCCGGGCTTGAGAAAAAGTCTCCTTTCATAGATTTTTATCATATAATTTGAGTAAAATCACGAAATTATATGATTTTTCTTCTGTCAGGGAGGATTCTTTCATTTAAAAAGTCATATAATTTTACTAAAATAGCTAGTTTATATGACATTTCTACTCAATCACCACTTCAACCTTCGTTTTACAGCATCTTCCTCATCTCAATCCACTTGTTTTTTCTGTACATGGTTAGAGTTTTAATTGAAAATAAACAGATTCCCTTTTATGCTTATATTAGAGGTGACTGGCATCAGAAATGTTGGAATTGCGATACTGGCACTATCTTTCAAAATTGAGGAATAAATATTGAAAACACTTGAACAGGCTGAAAAATTATTTTCTCTTGATGAAGCTTCTTATAGAATGTGGTTACAAGGAAGTTACACCCTCTGATGGAAAAAAAATATGACGATGGATGAAAAGACGCTTTTACTGGCTGAATAAGTGGCAGGAAGCAATGGAGGCCCCATGTTAAAAGATTACGAGATAGATAAACCTGTCCTAGAAACTGATAGACTTATTATTAGAACTCTTAACGAAGCAGATGTGCCAGATTTGAAAGAATGGCTGGGAAGAGATGAAATTTATACCTATTGGGGACGCAAAGCAAGCAAGGGCGAGAAAAATCCTGAACTTATGTTTATTGATCCCCGCCCTTGGGTAAAAAGAAAGCCTTCACCAGATTTTGACTGGGGAATTGTCTTGAAAGATTCCAATAAAGTGATAGGTATGATTGCAGTATTTGATATCCAAAATGCCAGAATGGGTGATATTGGTTATCGTATTCATCCTGACTACTGGAATATGGGAATTACTACAGAAGCATTAAAGGAAGTGGTACGTTTTATATTTGAAAACACAGAAATAGAGAGACTGAATGGGCGTGCTGATGTTAGGAATATTGCTTCAAATAAGGTCCTTGAGCGGTGTGGTTTTATAAAGGAAGGAACAATCCGGCAAGGCAAAATGGTTGCGGTCTATTGTGACTATAACATTTACGGTATGCTTAGAGAAGATTATGCAGAGATGCAGAGGAAAAGATAAAGATGAAATACAACTACAAAGAAATGCCTGAATCTATGAAGGGGACATACGGAGAATTTTCAAAAAACTTTGGGTTTGATTGGAAAGAATTTATTATGGGAATGCCAACACCTATGTTTCTTGTCACAACATATAAATCTAACGGGCAGCCAAATGCTACGATGCAGTCCTGGGCAGGATTTACGAGTGCGAATCATGGAGGCGGATATTACGTGATTTTATGCAGCGTGAATAAAAGCGGACATCTTTACCAGAGCCTGAATGAAAAGAAAGTAGCCGTGCTGAATTTCATGTCTTCTGATTTATACAAAGCCTGCATGAAGACGATACAGAACAATCTGTTCGAGAAGGATGAGATAACTTCATCAGGGCTTACTGTAGAAAAAGCTTCATGGATAGAAGCACCAATGGTCGCTGAATGTTTTATGAACCTTGAGTGCAAATATTTGTGGGAAAAAGAAATTGTAGCTGGCGATGATCATGTTATGATTTGCCTTGAAGTTGTAGGCGGCCATATAGAAAAGGATTATATGGAGGATATGTTCGGAGATAAAGGGGTCCTTTACAATGTTCATTATCCGATAAATCCGGAAGATGTAAAAGAAAAAGGCTGCGATTTTGTAGCTGCACTTAGGAAAGTAAATCAGTCCGATGAATATTGATCATATCATTGCAGACGTTTTTCCCGCAACCTGTAGTTGCACAAGTTCTCTAAAAAGCACCTGACGATTGGTGGAACTTACGGAGCATCTTTGTTAATCTATAATTGCAAAGTAGCGCCGCTAACGCGGAGTTTTTAAAGGAGAGCAACATGAGTTTTGGAAAGAACCTTCAATATTTTAGAAAGCTTAGTGGGAACATGACGCAGGAAGCTCTGGCAGAAAAACTGAACGTAAGCCGTCAGACAATTTCAAAATGGGAAATAGATGCGGCAAATCCCGAGATGGAAAAGGCACTTGAAATCTGCAAAATCTTTAACTGTTCCCTTGACAATCTTTTTAGAGATGAGATGGATAAACAAAGCGATTCTTATTCCAACCTGCGGCTTGAAGAAGTTCCCGGTTTTCGTTATGTGGAGCACACGGTAATCAGTACTGAGCCCGAAAGCGATGCGATTGGCAGAATGAACAGGCTTGCAAAAGAAAATGGAATAGAAACTCCCCGCGTTATCGGCTGGGATTTTCCAAATCTTTCTCAGGAGCAGATCAACGTCTTTAACATGCACGGATATACGGCCGCTTTGATTCTGCCTGATGGAGTTGCGCCCGAGGGTTGCAAAATTAAAGAACAGCCTGCTCATAAATATGCTGCCATTCACGTTGACCATCCATTTGAAAATCCTTTTGTGACAATTCCGGGTGCCTATCAAACGCTTGGAGATTTTATGAGAACCAATGGCCTTGTTCAGTCTGCCGATGACGTTATTCCTTGCTTTGAAACCGACGGGGAGAATATGGATATTTATATTGCATGTAAGTAGGAAGGTAGTGCAATGAACTATTCAAACACGAACGAAAAACTATACGATGACATTGCCCTTTGGGAAAAAACTGACGGCAGGGATTTGTTTGCCCAGATGCCACTGGCACCAGATGTAAAGAACGCTCCGACTGTGCTTGATTTTGGTTATGGCTTTGGAGAAAATCTTTTTGCTTTGAGCAATGCTTATCCCAATGGAAAAATCTACGGAATTGATTGCAGTCCGGTCTGCCAGAAAGAAGTGGGCGAAAAAATTGCAGCACGCGGGATTAAAAACATCACCTTAATCAATAAGGAAGTTCATAATCTGCAGGATTTTACAGACAACTCTCTGGACTTAGTGCTGCTCTATGATGCCCTTCACGGTGGCGACGGCAAAGGCAAATACATGCTTTACGAAGAATCTCATCGTGTTCTAAAAAGCGGAGCCTGCCTTTCCATTCTTCCAGTCCACCTGAACAACTGGCGCGACCACCAAGGAAAAAAGAAAACCTACACTCTCACCAAAATAAAAGCCGAACTCGCCGAATACGGTTTTGAATACGCCGGCACCTGCCCCCAGAAAGGCGTCCACTGGGAAAAATGCCACACCCTCTACTACATCAAAAAAGGCACAATAACCTTTGATGCGCTGGAGAAGGTGGATGTGATGAATTTCACAAAGCTTTGAAATTACACCCCATCCACCATCATCAAGTTCTACTTTATTTACTAACCGGCACCTTTACAACAATTTTACGGACAGATGATTTTTCATTTACGCAAACACCCGGCATGTGAACATCCTGTGGGTAGAGAATCAGAAAATCACCAGCCTCCAGAACATAATCAGTACATTCATCATTATGATGGAAGAACATCACGTCCTTGGCCTCGTTGTATTCGTCTTTGATTTCCATTTTTTCAATCGGAGTTACGGCAATCAATTCTCTGCCGCTTAAAATCAACTGAATGTCGATGAACTTTTTATGAGCCTCATATTTTGCCTCACTGCGTGTCTTTGTTGTATATTCCTGCACACTAACATAAGCGCCGCCTTCAAGCTCATATTTCCCCACCGCAGCACCATCAGCCTTGTTTACAATAAAGTCATAAGCCGACGGACACAATTCTTTAATCTTGTTTAAATCTTTCATATTTACCTCTTTTATATATTAATTATGTGCTTCGCATTCCACCCAGGCCGGTTCAAATCCGCTTGCCAAAGCAATTTTCCAGGATGCCAGATTTGAAAGGCTTGTTCCATAATATGGAAGTGCCCCTCGACGGAAAGCTTCATTGCGAAGAAGACTTACCAGAGTCGTTCCGATTTTGTGCCCACGATATTCGGGCATGACGTCAATTCCAATCTGCCAGAGGGCGGGAGCGCCCAAGCTTTCATTCGCTACAGCATCTATTGAACAGCCCGCCATTCCCATAATTCTTTCGCCACCTTTTTCATCGCTTGCATTTTCATCAAGAGCAACGACGGCAAGAATATCCGGGCGCTCTGGTTTGAACTTATCGCAGATTGCATTCGGAAAACGAGGATCTCCGTAATAGTTCATAATGTCAGCCTGTTCAAGCCACTTGATTTTTAAGTCCGTCTTGATTTCCATCTGCTCAGGCTTAGGCAAAAACATGTGATGAGTCTGAGCCATTTTGAAACCGTATTTTCTAAGCTCTGTTTCGAGTTCAAAAAAATTGTGCTGTTCAAAAAGCCAGAAGCCCCTCTTGTTTTTTACCCATTGAGCGAGCCAGGGATGCATTTTCTCGTTTGCGGAAATTACAGTGTTTCTGCCGAGAGTTGCCATCTGCAGAAAGAATTCCTTATCCGAAAATTTTCTGCGATTTGGGTGAAGGCTGGGCAAGGTGATGATATTTTCCTCTTTGTCAAAATCTTCTGCCTTGCAATTAAACTCAATTGCCAGCTGATTTTTCAAAAATGTATATATTTCATTTTTATTATAGCGAATCATTTTTCAAATCCTTTTGTACTGAACAGAACAGGCGTCTCGGGCCAGACCGCACTTTTTCCAGTTCTGCCAGCAGCTGCCTTCCAAGCTCCATCGCTTCAAAGTTACCCATTATTTCCATAAGCCTTCTGATTCTGGAGTTTTCCATTCTCCCTTTTTCCTATTCATTATTAATTTGCTTAAGTTTCAGAGTATTTTACCATAATAATTACCGTTGAATCTTTTCATTCCATCAGATTTTCTCAAAAATCATATAAATGGCGGTAAATTGCAAAAATATATGACATTTTTCCTACCAAAACTGATTTATTAATCCAAAATGTCATATATTTTCATGTAAATTACGAATTTATATGACAATTCGCGGTCAAAAACCGACAAAAACAAGATCTGAACTTAGTAAATGCCAATCTTTATTCAATTGATGTCATATAATTTTACTAAATTTTCGAAAATATATGATTTTTCTCACAAAAAAAAGCTCTTACCTTGGTGAAGTGTCATATAAATCGTGTAAAAACTTCAAATTATATGATTTTTCCCGGGCGCATCTGGCTCTTCGAGCCAGTCGGGCCTTTCGCGGCTCGGTAACCCTCGGCGTCCTCACTCACTTCGTTCGCTGCGGTCGCTGGCTATCGCCACCGCTCCATACCCTTGCGCATCTTCCTACTGCAAATTTAATTCCATATCAATGCATTCCCAGTCAGTGCCAAGAATCTTCATAACTCTTTTGCTGAATGGTTTAAAGCCCACAGCCTCATAACAGGCCTGAGCCTTTGGATTATTTGCAAAAACTCCGAGCGTTGCTTTTGTAGCCTTCAATTCATTTCCCAGCAAAGGAAACTTCCCGATTCTATCAGCCGACCACTGGAATAAAGTTTTTTCATCTTTCACCCAGCCGCAGATAATCTGAGAATCTTCGGCTTTATATGGTCGTAATTTCATGTTCATATTCTATAATCCTTTGCTCAAAAACATTTCCATAGGCTGTTCGTAGCCCGGGATATTCATTATAAGACTGCCGCAATCTTTGTAACCGTTTTTTCTATAAAAGTGCTGGGCCGTTTCATCAACTTGGGTTGAAGTCAAAACCATACCATAACCTTGAGCCTTCATATCCTCCTCCCAATGCTTCAGCAATTGTTTTCCGTAGCCTTTATGCTGTTCTGGATAGTCTATAAAAAGCAGAGTGCAAAAAGGTGTGTTGTCCAGACTGTACCAGAAGGCTTTATCATTTGATGTTACGTATTCTATTTTTGTCATTATTTATTTCTCCATCCTTCTAGAATCTTAAGCCCCTCGTCGACATCTTCGCCAAGGACTTCCTGGATTTTTTCAAACTTCTTTTTGGAATGCATTGTATCCATAACTCGAAGCAATTCTTTTTTGCCATACTTTTGAATAAAGAGTGCCATGGCCCTTATCCCATTTGTATCCTTCCCCAGCGAGTAAAAGCCTTTCTTGCAATCATAAAGTTCGCCACATTCGTAGCAGCCGTCCAGGCCTTTTTCTTTACAGCAGGCTGTATTAGGACAGATTCCATCCGGCGAGTATTTTGCAAAAGAACAGGTGTTGTAAATTGTCCTGCAAGACCCGCACCAGGCAGTCAGAAAACAATGAGCGCAGGAAAGCCCGCAATAAGCAATCTGGTCCACACCTTTTTTTGCCTGCTGGCACAGCTTGTTTTTAATGCGCCTCATTGCTTCCACATGCATAATCCAGTGGCGGGATAGAGGCATTTGAATCAGCCCTTTGATATTCTTACCACACCAGTAGTCAATCAGCCAGGCGGAACTATCATCCGGGCTGACGCATTTGCCGGCAATAAGCTGCTCCTTGTCCTCAGCCGTGAAACTCTTCTTCAAATCCGCGAACTTCAACTGTCCAAGCATCTCATTTGTCGCTTCCATCACCGCCTGGCAATATTCATAAGTTGCTTTGATATTCAGAGTCTTTGAAAACTCAATCATGGCATCGCCGTCAAGCTCGTTGGCGGTTGTGATAACCGGGCTCTTAGTTTTACTGAGCCAGCCGCCCACAATCAGAACTTGTTCATCCTTCAAAATCAGCGAATGCACCACAATATCTTCAATACGAAAAAGATGCCAGAGCGACCAGGCAAGGGTAGTGTGCTGAGACCCCTTTCCCACCCCAAAAGGCATCTGGTAAAAAGCCACTGGAGGAAAAGTGTTTATAATAGAAGTTATCTGCTCAAAAAGTTCGGCGCGCAGCTCAAGAAGAACTTTTATGCCATCGGCAAAAGTCACCTCTTTAGCAATCAGTGCTTGCATCTTTTTGTTTTTTTCTGACCACTTATTATCCATCTTATTTTTGCCCTCTCTCTTTGTCTGTATCACGTTCTTCGGCTGTATTCAGGCCCCAGCGCCCCAGCCATATCACGTTTTTCGTCTGTATTCACGCCCCGCCCCCAGCTCCCCGTCAATATGCCTTTTCAAAGTTCGCAAATTTCATTGCGGGCTTCCTTAGATTTTCCCCGCCCAGTCTTACTTTTTGCAAATTCTACAATCTGGTTCGTTACCCCCTTAAAGAGTTCCCGGTTTGTTTTTAATATGCCAAGGTGATAGGTTATTGTAGCTTCTGCATCGACAAGTGGAACAAGTTTGTGGTGAGGAAGTTCGTTTGGCAGCATGTCGGATGCAAAGCAGATAAGGTTTGATGAGTTTATGACTTTATCAAAGGCCTGGATATTTGCCTGATACAAAAGCTGGGAATCGTGGAGTTTCTTTTCAAGAAGGCTGGTCCAGTATCCTTTCAGGGGAAAGGGAACTACTGCCTCTCCGTTTATCTCGCTGAAGCTTACCTTTTTTCTTGAAGCAAGAGGATGATTTTCTGGAATGAGGGCAAAAAGATGTTCGGTTTTAAGCGGAAAATCCAGCAGGGCTTTGTCGGCCGGAGCCTTAGAAAAAAGGGCCATAGCGCTGCTTCCATCCAGCACTTTTTTTAGTATTTCTTCATCATTTTCTACAAGAAGCTCGCAGGCTTCTCCTGTAAAATTTCCTTTCACAATTTTTTGTATTTCGTAAAGTAAATCGCAGGGTGCACAGGAAGCAATCAGTATCTTTGTGTGTGTGCGGTAAAAGTTTTGTATTTCCTTCTGCATTTCATCCGAAAAAGAAAGCAGTTTTCTTGCATAAGAGGCAGCAAAGTTTCCGGTCTCGGAAAGAATCACTTTGTTCTTTGTACGGGTAAATAGAGGTGTTTTCAGTTCATATTCCAGATTTTGCAGGGAACGGCTCAAGGCCGGCTGGGTGATATTCAGCTTTTCTGCAGCCTTAGAAACTGTGCCGCAATCAACTACGGCCAGAAACTGTTCAATCTGATGTAATTCAAACATACTTTATTATAACACAGTATGCCTAAAAGTTATAGCGCGGTTAAAAAATAGCATTGTACTTTTTCTTGCTCACTTTTTATATTTAAGACATAAGTTAGCGCGGGCAGCCCGGTTCAAGTTAAGTACCGCTCAAGCCAGGTTCAATTCAAGCTAACGAGACTTATCGCGCAATAATTTTTTTTGGAGGTTATCCTATGAAGATATTAACAGAAGTTTTTTCGGGTCTTATTTTGACTTGTTTTTCTGCAGGTGCTTTTATTTCCTGCACTTCAACTAAGAAAGCAGAGAGTCTGCCAAAAATTGATATGACAGCATGGAACTATAACGAAGAAGATGATGTATACTATCAGCTTGGCATTCAGTATGTTGCAAATCCGGCAGATACAAAGTACGAAAGCCTTGGACTTTTTGTTCCGGGTTCATATTTTGATGCTAAAGATAACGGAGACGGAACTTACACCCTTACTGTAAATGCAAATAGTAAGGTTGATGATTTTTCTGCAGCAGATGCACCTTTTGTTATGCCAATCCAGACTCCGGGCTATGCCGCTCTTGAAGCGCCAACTGCCTATACTCACGATGTAAAAGCCTACACCGATGCCGGCTTTATTTTTATTTATGCGGGAGCCAGAGGCCGCGACCAGGGAGCTCCAGCCGGCGTAACCGATTTTAAGGCTGCAATCCGTTATGTACGTTATAATAAAGATCTGCTTCCGGGAAATACAGAACGTCTCTTTACCTATGGAATGTCTGGAGGCGGTGCGCAGAGTGCAATTCTTGGGGCAAGCGGCGATGCACCTGAGTACGAAAAATATCTGAAGGCTCTGGGAGCCGTAATGACAGAAAGCGATGCTGTTATGGGAAGTATGGACTGGTGTCCTATTACAAATCTTAATGTGGCAGATGCCGCTTATGAATGGGAACTGGGAAGTGCCCGTACAAATCTTGATGAAAAAACAAAAGTAATTTCTGAAGGACTTGCCAAAGCCTTTGCAACCTATATCAATTCTCTGGGACTTAAAGACGAAGACGGAAATCTTCTTACCCTTGAACAGTCTGATGACGGGCTTTACCATGCCGGAAGCTACTACGAATATTTAAGGGCAACTATTGAAACTTCCCTGAACAATTTCCTTTCGGACACAAAGTGGCCATACAATGCAAATGAACAGAAAGCCGCTCTTGGTCAGAACATGATGATGCCTGAAGGCTGGAAGCCACGTGGACCACAGGGCCTGCAGGCGGGCGGACATCAGGAGGGTCAAAATGGAATGCAGGCAGGAAGACCTCAGATTGGAGCAGAAGATCTTGATGGAATTCAAAGAGGAAAAAGCGCAGCCAGCGGCAATGTTGATTTAAGCGGAACTTATAAATCTGCAGCTGAATATATTGCAGCCCTCAACGCAAATGAAGAGTGGGTAATTTATGACGAAGAAACAAATACTGCAAGAATCACTAGTGTAGAAGCCTTTATGAAAAACGTAAAACAGCTTCAGAAAAATGTTGGTGCCTTTGATGACTTGAACACAAGTCAGGGAGAAAATACCCTCTTTGGTTTAGGAGATGGAAAAGCCCTTCATTTTGATTCATTGATGGCAGACGTTCTTGAAGGTATTGATTCTGAATTGGCCCAGGCTTATAAGGATGATATTTCAAAAAGCGACAGCCTTGGCACAAGCATGAAAGAACGCGTAAATATGTATAATCCAATGTACTATTTGAGTCCTGTTTATGGCGGTTATAGAAGTGCAAAGGTTGCAAAATACTGGCGAATCCATGCGGGAATTTTCCAGGGAGATACAGCAATCAGTACAGAAATGGACTATGCTCTTGCCCTTAAGAATTACGGAGACCAGGTAGAATCCATTGATTTTACCGAAGTATGGGGCCTTTACCATAACGAAGCAGAACGTTCAGGAACTTCAACTGCAAATCTGATTGCCTGGATAAAGGAGTGCCTGAAGTAATTTGCTAAAACCTGTAATTAAACTGAAGAATCCTTCCTTGATTTACAGATTATATGATATACTTAATAAATAGTATTGAAAAAATCTGGAGAATAGGATGAAAAAAATAAAAGCTGGATTTAAGAAAATCATAGCAATTTTATGCAACTTTCTGGGACTCGGTTTAATTACAGGCTGCGATAATTTTATTAAAAGTTTTGCTGCTATGTATGGATGCCCTCCTTATGTAGCCGGTCAGGTAACAGGTGATATAGATGGTGATGGAACTGCAGAAGCTGTAAAGGGTATACAGGTAACAATTAATACAAATCCTGAACGAAGTGAAATAACAGATGATGAAGGAGCTTATTACGTTTATCCTGGTTCGGCCGGAATTTATACAATCACCTTTGAAGATGTCGATGGAGATGAAAACGGTTCATTTAAAACTAAAACAGCAGAAGTAGAAGTAAAGACTGACAAAAACGGATGGGGAATTGATTCTGATCCCCTTGATGTTGAATTAGAGAGAAAATAATGTCTGCCGGATTTAAACTTAAGCAGGCATTTTTTAGAAAATACAGAGATGCAGCAATAAAAGAACATAAACTTAATTATCTTTTCTGGGAATGTACCTTGCGCTGCAACCTGAATTGCCGTCACTGTGGTTCTGACTGTCTTAAATCTTCTTCTGTAAAAGACATGCCCGCCTCAGATTTTATTTCTGTTCTTGATGATATAAAAGAAAATCTGAAACCTGAACAGCTTATGATTTGTATTACGGGAGGGGAGCCTCTTTTACGTGATGATCTGGAAGCTGTCGGTAAAGAAATTTACAGGCGGGGCTTTGGCTGGGGAATAGTTACAAATGCTTTAGCCATGACTCCACAGAGGTTTTCAAGTCTTCTTTCGGCAGGGCTTGGCTCCATCAGTTTTTCAATAGACGGTTTATATGATGAACATACTTATCTTCGCAGAAATAAAGACAGCTTTAAAAAAGTTTGCGAAGCAATAGATATGGCTGTTGCCGTAAATAATCAGTATCCTTCACGCCTTGTTTATGATGTAATTACCTGTGTTCATAAGGGAAATTTAGACAAGCTTTCTGAATTACGTGATTTTCTGATTGAAAAAGGTGTAAAAAACTGGAGGATATTTTCTATCTTTCCGGAAGGAAGGGCTGCAGAAAACGATTTAGCCCTTGATAATTCCCAGTACAAAAAATTAATGGATTTTATAAAAGAAAGCCGTTCCTGGAAAAATCATGCTGGAAAAAGTATATCTGTAAACTATGCCTGCGAAGGTTATCTTGGCCCTTATGAACTTAAAGTTCGTGATTATTTTTTCTTCTGCCGGGGAGGAATAAATGTCGGCTCTGTTATGTGTGATGGTTCCATAAGTGCCTGTTTAAGTGTGCGGGGCAAAGATTTTATTCAGGGCAATATTTATAACGAAAAATTTTCTGACGTCTGGAAAAATAAATACCTGAACATGAGGGACCGTTCCTGGGCCAGACATGGCAAATGCGAAAAATGTAAGGAATGGAAAAATTGTCTGGGTAACGGACTTCACCTGCATCATGATATGCAGTGCGAAGTAGCTCACTGCAATTTTGAACTCTTACAATAAATTATTTGTATCTTATCAGCACGGCTGTGTGCTTCTTTTCCACTTCGGGTTTTTCTGCCAGAACATTGTATTCAAACTCTTCATACTCAGTAATTGCAAAACCGATTCTGGAATTTTCCAGCAAACCATTTTCTTCCAGCAGTTTTCTGTGTTTGTCCTTATCATAATTGTGTTTGTACCAGGAAGGAAAGTTTCCTTTTTTACCGGCCCTTACAAAGTCGTAACGAAGTAAATCGTAAATCAGATTTGTGTCCAGGCTCTTGTCGAGGCTTTCAATAGCATTACAAAGAAGTTCAAACCAGTAGCTTTCTCTTCTTGCCTGGCTAAAGGCTTCTATGCTTCGTCCGTATTCCAGCAGGGCAGATAAAAACTTCCAGGGACTAGCCTTACGAAAAATGTAATTCATAGTGAAGGCAAAAGTTCCCTTGTTCCAGTAAGCGTCGGTAAGAACTTCCATATCCTTTAAAAATGCAATGTCAGAGAAAGATAAATAAGGAGTAGAAAAAGTTTCGTAAGCAGGACTTTCCATCCACTTCCAGCCATTAGCCTTAGCGTACTCTTCCATTTGAGTACCGCCAAGAATTTTTAAAAAGCCCAGCTGCAGGGCGTCTGGCCGTAAGGCCATTACAAAATCATAACTCTGGCCAAAGCTTTGTAAATCTTCGTAAGGCAGGCCGGCAATTAAATCCAGATGCTGGTGAATTGTGCGCGGAATCCTCCTGATTTTTTCTGCAAGGGTCTCTACGTTTGTAGAACGGTTTATTGCAGCCAGAGTTTTTTTGTTAGCTGACTGAACGCCCATTTCAAACTGCATCATACCTTCCGGGATTTGCTGCAGAAAATCCAGCGCCTTTTCAGAAAGATATTCGGCTTCAATTTCAAAATGAAACATTGTCTTTCCGTTGTGATGCTTCATAATGTAATCCCATATTCCAAGGTAATGATTTTCATCAAGGTTATAGGTGCGGTCTACAAACTTTACCAGTTTGATATTGTGATCCAGAAAAATCTGAAGCTCGCTGCAGGCCCTTTCAAGACTCTTAAAGCGAACCCTTTTATCCACAGAAGAAAGACAGTAAGAGCAGGAAAAAGGACAGCCTCTGCTGGATTCGTAATAATAGATTTTATGGTCGGGGTCCGCTCTGCCTTCCACAATCTCAGGGTAAGGAAAAGGAAGGTCATCAAGATTGCAAATTAAGTCGCGGCTGCCGGTAAAGTAAATCTCGCTGTCACAACGGCCTTCAGTCACTTCAGGTTCTTTTCTGTAATAAAGGCCCTTTATATCAGCCAGCCAGCTCTTCCCTTTTGTGAGCAGAGCTTTTGCATCTCCCCCGTAGTTAGACATCATATTTCCGCATTTTTCAATCAGCTCTGTAAAAGTTGCTTCCCCCTCGCCAAAGATGATAAAGTCCAGGGCAGCAATATTTGTCAGATATTTTTTTGCGCCGTATCCAAACTCAGGGCCACCGGCACCCAGCAGACAGTCGGGTAAAATCTTTTTAATTTCCGGCAGTAGTTTACATACATATTCTGCATTCCAGATATAAGTTGAAAAGAGAATCCAGTCGGCTTCTGTCGCCGCAATTGAACGAAGCACTTCGCCGGCAGGCTGATTAATTGTGTATTCGGCAAGAGATATTTCTACTTCTTCGCTTAAATTCCTGCAATGCTTCCCGGCATAGTTTTTTAAATCCCTGATTGCCAGGTTTGTGTGCATATAACTTGCATTTACAGAAATTAGTAGTATTTTCAATTTAGATTCTCCTGATTTAAAGCCTTATATAAAAAAGCTCCTTTACTAGTATTATAAAAATCATTAAATTAATAGGCAATTCAAAAAGAACAAAGGAGGTTTTTTATGAATAAAATTGCAAAGAGAGTAATCTCTGTAATGGCTGCTGTATCTATTACAGCCTTAGCATTTAGTGCAGAAAATACTGATCATCACGGTAAGTTCTACAACAAGATTTCTTCAGGTATCGTGAATATCGATACAGATACTGGTGCTACCACTTTTGCAGGTATGAAAGACAAGGTTTTTATTGATGTTCTTTCTGGTCGCGTTGATGCAGGAATTACAGCAAGCTTTACTCTAAAGTCTCTTTCAGCTTTAGACGCAAGCAACAATGAATACAAATACCTTTCTCTTGGAAATGGTGATGTAGACGGCTTCACTCTTGAAGACTGGTATCTTGAATTCCGTCCTTTAAAGAATCCTGATATTTTTACAATCGGTTTCCACGATGTTATTAATTTTGCAGGTTCTTACTTACCAATTGCTGATGCAAACTTCTCTAATGGAAACTTTGGTTCAGATGTAGTTTTCGTTCTTCGCCCAATTAAGGGAGTTAGAATTGCTGCAGGTTTTGATTTAACATCATTTTTTGGTTTCAAAACAGACGTTCCAAACCAGTATCCTGTATTCAATATGGGTGCTGACTGGACCTATGCAGACCGCTTCTCTGTTGGTTTAGCAATTCGTAATCCAATTAATGCTGCCGGTAACAACGATATGGGCTTTGGTCTTGGTTTAACCTTCAACCCATTAAAGAATCTTGGCCTTTCTCTTGGTTATTCATATAACGACGAGGATGGTATTGCTGACTTAAATGCTGCAAACTTACTTACCTTTGGTGCAACAGCAAGTGCATCAATTCTTTCTTTTGCATTTGATTTTGCTGCTGCTCTTCCTGTTAATGAAGCAAGCTCAGATGATGAAATTTATCTTGCATTTGATACAGATGCTGCCTTTACAGACAGCTTCGATGCCGGACTTACATTATGTGCATGGTTCGATGCAGATAAAGATTCAACAAATCAGTTTGAAATTACTCCATATGCAAACTATGCAGTTAAGAACCACAAATTTGGTGCTGCTGTAGATGTTTTAATTGCAGGAAAATCTGCTGTAATCAGCTTCCCTGTATACTGGAAAGTTTCTTTCTAAACTAAACTGTCAATAGCTTCCAGCTCTTCCTTACTAAAGCTTGTGTTTTCTAAAGCTTTAATGTTATCTAAAATCTGGGAAGGGCGGGAAGCTCCTATTAAAACCGAAGTAATATCAGAATCTTTTAAAATCCAGGCAAGAGCCATTTTTGCAAGAGTCTGATTTCTTTTCTTTGCTATTTCATTCAGCTTAATAATTCGTTCCCTGTTTTCTTCAATATTTTTTTCTTTTAAGAAACGGCCGTCAGTTTTTACCCTGCTGTCTTCCGGAATTTCTTTAAGATAGCGGTCTGTAAGTAAGCCCTGGGCAAGTGGTGAAAAACAAATGATTCCTTTACCAAGTTTTGCGGCTGTACTTTTTAATCCATTCTTTTCTATTGTTCTGTTAAGAATATTGTAAGAGTTTTGATTTATGATAAAGGGAGTATGCAGTTCATTTAAAATTGCAGTAGCCTTTTCCAAAGTTGGACCGTCATAATTTGAAAGGCCTGCATAAAGGGCTTTTCCGCTTTTTACAATCTGGTCCAGGGCCAGCATTGTTTCTTCAAGTGGAGTTTGGGGATCCATTCTGTGGTGGTAAAAAATATCTACATATTCAAGGCCCATTCTTTCAAGGCTCTGATTTAAAGATGCAATAAGATATTTTCTGCTGCCGCCGTCACCGTAAGGTCCCTTCCACATATCATAACCGGCTTTGGTAGAAATAATCATTTCGTCGCGGTAAGGCTTAAAGTTTTCCTTGAAAATGCGGCCAAAATTTATTTCTGCGCTGCCTGGCTTTGGCCCGTAATTGTTTGCAAGATCAAAGTGGGTAATTCCGTTGTCAAAGGCGGTAAAGCACATTTCTTCCATGTTAGAAAAATTGCCTGTGTCTCCAAAGTTGTGCCAGAGGCCAAGAGATACTGCAGGTAATTTTAATCCGGAATTTCCGCATTTATTATATTTCATTTTTTCATATCGATTTTCATTTGCTTTATACATCATAACTCCTTATGTTTTTATAATAGCAGTATAATATGAAAAGTCACGGTTTTATTGTTCAAATCTATAAAAAAATATTTTATAATCACAGCGAGAGCCCGGCAAAAACTACAGCGAGAGTCCGGCAAAAACTTTAAGAGAGGATTAGTTATGAGACTGATATTTGTACGACATGGGGATCCTGATTATGTAAAAGACTGCCTTACAGAAAAAGGTCAGCTTCAGGCAAAGGCTGCGGCTAAAAGACTTATGGCAGAAGGTATAGAAGAGATTTTTTCTTCTCCTCAGGGAAGGGCATATCAAACAGCCCAGGCTTTTTCTAATGCTTCGGGTATTAAGAAAATTCAGGTCCTGGATTTTATGAAAGAAATTCGTTTTGGTCCTGAGGAGGATTTGTATAACGAGTACTGGAGTCCCTGGAAGGGGGCTGACCGTCTGGTAAGCGAAGGTCAGGATTTGCAGAATCCGCTCTGGAAAGATTTTCCTCTTTTTAAAAACAACACTGCAAGAATAGATGTAGATTTTATACAGGCTCAGGCTGATTTGTGGCTGGAAAGTCTTGGTTATAAGAGGGAAGGGCTTTATTACAGAAATCTCCGCGCAGATGACAGTCAGCAGACAATTGCCCTCTTTAGTCACGGAGGCTCTTCAACCGCCTTTCTTTCCAGAATCTTTAATCTGTCTTTTCCATTTTTATGTGCTTCTATGCATATTCCTCATACAGGAATTACAGTAATCCGTTTTGACAGGACTCCAGGCAAACTTTCCATACCGGTAGTTGAATTAATGAATGATGGGAATCATATAACTTCTATTCTTCCTTCTTAAAGAAAAGTCTGCGGGTAAATACAAAAATTCCAAAGCCTCCAAAAACTGCAAGGGCTTTATCAAAAAGATTTACCGGCAGCCTTGCTAAAAAGGCACTGATTATAGGTCCAAAATTCTATAGTAGAAATAAAAAAGGAGTTTGTATAATGAAAAAATTGTTTTGCGTATTTGCAGCTTTAATAGCTTTAAGTTGTGCGGCTTTTGCTCAGGAGAGCGAAAAAAAATGGTATGATGATTTAAGTGCAGGAGCTCTTTTCCGTTTAGGAATTCCTGTTTTTGGTCTGGAAGTTCATACAAATTATGATATTCCTTTAACAGAATCTATGCACATTGGAGTAGGCTTAAACTTTAATTTATGTCTTTCAATTGGCATTACTGTGAATGGCGAGGGTGGAGGTGTTTCTGGAAGCAGTACTATTTTGAATGCATCTTTCTGGTATAAGGACTTTTATGCCAGTTATGGTTTAGGCTTAGGTCCCGGATGTTTTATTCCTTATGATGTAAGAATCGGCTGGCTTCCTGAGAATTCAAAAAAGGATAAGGGGGCCTGTTTTAATATGGAAGTAGGTCTTATAGCCGTTGGAACTTTTTCCTATGTAACAGACGAAAACAATCAGCGGCATGAGGATTATATTGGAACAATGCCATGTATTTTTACAACCCTTGGTTGTATGTATAAATTCTAATCTCTGAAAGTTTCCTGTCTTTCCTTTAAGCGTTTGTTCATTTTTTTTGCAGAAGCTGAATCTATTTTGTAGGAAATGAACATAACCAGGGCGTAAACCGATATTACAACCAGCTCAAAACTGGCAAGAGTGACTGGATTTTGTAAGGAAAACCAGCCGCGTATAGCTGCAGTGATGAGGGTTGTAATATTTACTGCCAGAAAATAAAGAATCTGCAGGGTGAACATTACCGGCTTTGAAAAAGATTTCTCGCTTAAAAGGGGAATGTAAAAAAGGGCCGAAGCAGCAGCAATAATCATAATTGCCCAGATATCCTTTACGCTAAGCACCTGCTCTGTTCCGTTAAAAATTGTTATATATATAGAAGCAATTAAAAAAATTGCTGTTACAACTCTTGTAAAAATCTGAATCAATATATTTAGTTTTTCTTTCATGCTTTTTTCCTTATAAAGTTTTCCTAAAAAATCTATGACTATAATCCAAGCCTCTTTTTTAGTTCGGCAACATAATTTCTGGAAATGATTATTTTATAACCACTTTTTAATACAGCTTCAAAACGGCCGCCAAAGGCCGGTGCAAGACTTTCAACTTTAGACAGATTCATAATAAGGGCTTTGTTCACCCTTAAAAAATCCTGGGGAAGATAGCTTTCTTCCAGCTGGTAGAGTTTTAATTTAGTTTCCAGAACATTGTCTTTTGTGTAGGCAAAAACCTTATCATCAACAGATTCAAAATAATAAATGTCAGAAAGGTCTGCAAAAACGATGGAAGAATCTTTCTGGAACTTAATTCTCTCTTTTTTGTTTTTAAGTTTTTCAATTAAAAGACGTATATCATCATCAAGACTGCTGCACTTAATAATGATTTCGTCTTCTTCGCCAGCTTCTTTGTCTAAAATTGAAATCTTCATATTTTAGAATTCTATCACAAAAGTTTTTTCGTAGTCACCCCTGAACCAGTAACTTGCCTTTTTTTCTTTTGATTCATAGGCAATAGACCAGGCTGTAATTTCGGGTCCGGCATAGTCCTTTGCGCTGACACTTTCCATAGTCTTTTTTATATCCTCAGAGGACATTTTCCAGCCGGCATTATTTCCTGCCTGTAAAAGCTGGGCAAAGCGCTCTCTGGAATTTTCTCTTTCTGCAATTGAACCATCATCCTTCTTTGGGCTTTCTGCAGTGTAATGATTTGTAAGTACTGGGCTTTCGCTGACATAAAGTTCATTGTTTACATATTCAACAACAACAGATTTTCCTTCTGCATCTGCAATTGCAAAGTGATGGGCGCTGCCAATTACAGAGTACATGTCTATGCTCTTAAGAAGTTCAATGGCCTGATCAACATTTGCAGCCTTGTCTAAAATTAAACGGATTGCGGCTGTAGTTGTAAGGGCAGGTTTTCCTGTGTCCTGGGCTGTATATTCATCATCACCGGCCATAAGGTCTGCAATGTAAAGGCCTTTTTCGTTTAAGCCGTCTAAAGGAACATAAATTGAAGCAAGGGCAATCATGTCGGCCGGGAATTTGTAGGCAGGCTGCCAGTTACGGTCAAGACCTAAGAATTCAAGGCAGGAGGTAGAAATTGATTCATAGCCGTTTTCTGGTTTTGTATGAATAAGCATTATTGAACAGTCCTTCCAGTCATAGTTTCTTCCGTAAATCTGACCGCCATTTGTGTTTTCTGCGGCAATTGAAGAACATCCAAAGTTTGGAATTGTGATTTTTACATTTGTGTCTTTGCCGGCACCCCTTCCACCCCAGCTTCCTTTTTTAAGGCATTTTGTAATAAAGGCAGACATTTCATCATTACTTTTTCCACCGCCTTCTGCAAGGTACTGGTCCAGCTGGTAATTGCCTTCATACTCTATGAAGAATACACCATCGCTTATTTTTTTAAGGCTTTTCAGTGCCATAAATTCAGATTTAAAACTGCAGCATGAAAATAAAAAAGTTTCTGCCAGCACGCTGAAAAAAGAAATCAGGATTTTTTTGAAGTTTTGTTTTTTCATTTAGGTCTCCTTTAAGAAGTCCGCCTTAGTGGTTTAGCGGACCTTCTGGAAGAAAGTATAAAAGGAGACTTTTTAGTCTGCAATATTGAATTCGGTAAGATGCATAAAGGAGGTGGTAAGATGCATTTTTGCCCGGTTTTATGCAAAACTTATAGTGCGCTTAAGCAGTGCTGGGGTCGGGCAGGAAGTTTTATACTTGGCCGGGGCAGAGCTTTTATGCTTACTCTATGGCACTAACGCCATCGCATTTGTCTATTGTGCTTATGCTACCATCCTCGTTGTAGGTAAATTCTGCAACGCAGACACTTCTGTGGAAAAGACTTCCGCCAGGAAGCTGGTCTGTATGGTAGAAGAGGTAAGAGTGTCCCTTAAAATCTGCAATTCCGGGATGATTTGTAAAGCAGGGACCTTCCTCCATCAAAACTCCCCCGTAAGTCCAGGGACCGCGTGGGCCAGGAGAAGTGGAATAGGCCAGGTGTTCGTTGCGTTTTTCGCCCTGGGCAAAGGCTGCGTAAACCATGTAGTAAAGGCCATTTCTTTTATAGAACCAGGGACCTTCGCCATAGGAGGTGCCTGTGTCGTGGCTTCCCTTTGCAAAAGCTTTTTCGGTCATTGGAACCTTTACAATTCCAACTTCCTTATTGTAAGAAATCATATCTTCATTTAACAGAACATAGCGCAGTTCAGGATTTCCAAAGTAAAGGTAAGCCTGGCCGTCATCATCAATAAAAACAGTAGGATCTATGTCGTTCCAGTCCCCCTCATCAACGAGAGGATATCCTAAATCTTTAAAAGGGCCTTCCGCCTTGTCGGAAATGCCTACGGCAATTGCCATACCACCGTCTTTTTTGTGAACCGGGCAGTAAAGGTAAAATTTTCCATTTCTTTCAATTGCCTGAGGAGCCCAGGCCCGGTCATCGGCCCAGGAAATATCTTCAAGAGAAAAGATTTTTCCATGGTCGGTCCAGTTGACCATATCTTTTGTTGAAAAACATCGCCAGTCTTTCATCGTGTAAAAATCATTTATCAGATTATCTTCGTCGTGGGTTGTATAAAGGTAGAGGGTGTCGCCGTAAACCATAGGGGCAGGATCGGCAGTGTATATATTTTTAATAATAGGATTTGAATGGAAGTTTTCTTTGCTCATTTATATTCTCCTTTGTTTGCAAAAATATTTTAGCATAAAGAAAACTCCCATACCATCAAGGATTATCATTACTTATTTTTCATTACTCAAGTGCTTGTTTACAATCGAAAGGATTTCATCTTTGCTTACTCCCATGCTCAGACAGTCATTTATGGCATTAAGCATGGCGCTTTCTGCAGAAGAAACCCTTATATCGGAAAGTTCCTTGTGCTCAAGATTACTTACAAAAGTTCCCCTTCCGGCGGCAGTAGAAATAAAGCCCTCTCTTTCCAGCTGTTCCCAGGCCTGCTTTACCGGAATCACACTGATTCTAAGGTTTAAGGCAACTGTTCGTATGGGAAGAAGCTTTTCTCCTGCCGCAAGCTTACCCGTCATAATCTGGCGGGCAATCTGTTCGTAAATTTGAGTATAGATAGGTTTATCACTTCTTTGCGAAATTACCAGGTCCATCACTTATCCTAAAACTATTCTAAATTTCGTAGCGTTCAAACTGTTTTACTGCCCGTTTGTAGCTTATAAACCAGACTAAAACAAATATTGCCAGGCCCAGGGCCAGAACAGGAAGCTGCTTTACAAGGCTGGATGCGTCTTTTTGCAGGAATAAATAGCCGATTTTTGGAATTCTGTACCAGGAGAGTTTATCTACGGCAAGGGAGATGTCAAAGCTCTGGTAGCCTGCATTGATAAGTGAAGTTCTATAGCTCTTGAACTTCCAGAGAGGGAATTCGCAGAGCACATAGGCTGCAAAATATGCAAGGCTTGCAAAGAGGAAGCGGACTCCGGATTTTATAGGATTTTTGTAGACGCCGCCCAGGTAAATAAAATTGAATACAGAGAAGCAGAACATCTGTAAGCCAAGGAAGGCCACATTCAGGTCTATGCCGGCGTTATTTTCAGGGAATTTTACCAGGCCCTTAATTATTCCAAGGATGACAGACAAAAAGAGAGAAATGCATTCCAGAATGCAGGCATACATAAAGCGGGCTTTTACTGTATCAATCTTTTTAACAGGTAAAAGAACTGTATATAAAATATCGTGGGAGGTCTGATTCAGGGCAAAAGAGAGCATAATGCAAAGACAAATGTAGTAAGGGCCCACATACATAGGATAAGACGGAATAAGCTGCATTATAAAACTACAGAAAAGCCAGATGATAACCGACAGATTATTTCCAAGTAAAAATTCTTTTTTTAACAGATTTAAGTTTTTCATACAGATTCTCCCTATCTTCTTTCAATGTGAACCATAATGTCTTCAAGGTTTGGTTTTGTACTTTCAAAGCCGGCCTTTTCTGCCATTTCCTTATCTTCTGTTTTGATAAGTCCTTCAAAACCAAGCTGATGTTTGTGAAGTCCGATAATCTTTGCCTCGTTTTCTGCTGTAAGCTGTTCTTTTGTACCCGAAACGCAAAGATAGCGGTCTTTAAAATCTTCTTTTGATGCTGTAGAAATAATCCTTCCTTCTTTTATGTAAGTGATAAAATCTGCACATTTTTCCAGGTCTGAGGTGATATGTGTTGAAAAGAGGATGGAATGTTTTCCGTCTTCGATGAATTCCTGGAACATGCATACTAAATCGTCTCTGGCAGCCGGGTCCAGACCAGAAGTTGGTTCGTCCAGAAGCAGAAGCTTTGGATGATGGCTCATTGCAACGGCAAGGGAATATTTTACTTTCATTCCGGCAGAAAGCTGTTTGAATTTTTTATTCTGATCAATTTCAAAGCGGTCGCATAAGTTATTGTAAAATTCATCATCCCAGTCTTTGTAGAAAACCCTGGTTATATCTGTAATCTTTTTGATTTTCTGTTCAGGATAAAAATCAACACCGCCAAATACATAGCCAACCTGGTTTTTGATTTCTACTTCGTCTTTTGGAATGGAAAGCCCACAGAGTTCTATACTGCCGCCGTCGTTTTTAAGCAGATTAAGCATTGTTTTTAAGGTTGTGGATTTTCCGGCTCCATTACGGCCTATAAAACCCATGATATAACCTTCTTCGAGAGTAAAGCTTACATCTTTCAGCTGAAAGGACTTAAAGTTTTTACAAAGCCCCTGAACTTCAATCAAATTCATTATCTTCTCCTTAATAAAAAAAGCGTTATATTGTGTATCATGTATATACACAATATAACGCACAGGAGGCTTTGTCAAGAAAAAACTTCTTTTATTTTTTTTATAATTCTTCCTGAGTAACGCTTACATTTCCAAGCCAGACATCGTTTGTGTCTAAGCCCAGATTAAATTCCAGGCGGGCTGTAGGGTCTGTATCGTTTTCCATTGTGAAGAAATATGAAAAATGCTTAATCTGGCTGTCCAGTTCAGGATAATATTCCGGAGAATAAACTGCCCAGCTGTTGTCTGCGTCTCCTCCAAGTTTTACGGCAATTTTTCTTGGAGCAGAGGCCTTTGCATCAAACTGAATTTTGTAAGAATAACCTTTTGCAACAGGCAGGTGCTGAATCAGCTGAACTGAATAATTCTGATTTCCCGGATTCTTTATCTGAACTCTGCGGCCTTCAATGCCGTCCGCTTTTTCGGCCTTAGAAAGAGCACTTCCGCCAAAATCTGAAAGGCCCAGGAAATACCATTGGCGGCTGTGAACATCCATATTTTCGTTAGAAAGCAGGGAAGCGCCGGAATCTGTAACAGCATTCAGTAGGGCCGAATCAAATATGAAGTTTTTGCCGTCGGAAGTTTCAAAGCTGTTGAAGCTTTTTTCGTCCCGTTCAGGGATTGGGCGTTTTACATCTGTATTGTAAGGCTGGTCCTTGTCGTAAACGCGGACATAATCAACCAGCATCTGGGCTGGTAAGGAGTAATCTTCCGGGGCAACTCCGCCGTCGTAGTTTCCGCCCAGGGCAAGGTTCAAAAGAATGTAAAAGGGTTTGTCGTATGGAGCCGGGTAAGGATAAGGTTCGCTTTCCCCGGCTCCTAAAGACCACCACTGCTGGGTTTCGTAATAAAGGTTTCCGTCAACAAGCCAGCGCAGGCTTCCAGGTTCCCATTCCAGTGAGTATACATGATAATCTGAAATAGTTTCTCCGGCAGGGAATTTATACATTCCGCCGGTGTATTTGTTTCCCGGCCAGGCCTGACCAAAGTGTACAGTACCATATACACGGTTTGGAAGGCGGCCCTTTGCTTCTAAAATATCAATTTCGCCTGAAGAAGCCCAGGTGCCGTAGTCTGTAGTTGCAGGAAGAAGCCAGAAGGCAGGCCAGATGCCGTTTCCGGAAGGCATTTTTATGCGGGCTTCGATGCGGCCGTAGGTTTTTGTAAAGAGATCTGTACCATCATCCTTTACTGTGCGCAGTCTTGCAGAGGTGTAGGCACAGCCTCCAAAAGCTTCTTTGCGGGCTTCCAGAACAAGGTTCCCGTCTTTTACGCTGGCATTTTCCCTGCGGTAATACTGAAGCTCGTTGTTTCCCCAGCCTTCAAGGCCATACTGGCTTCCCGTCCCGGTCTGAAAATCCCATTTTGTAAGGTCAATTTCTTTGCCGTTGAATTCATCATTCCATACCAGGTGCCAGCCTTTTGGGGTCGACCCTGCTGCTTTATTTTTTGAACAGCCTGCAAGTGTAAAAGAAAAGCCGGTAAGTAAAGCGGCTCCAAGCAGGCTAAGAGTAAAAAGTTCTTTTTTCATATTACTTCCTCCCCCGGATTTTGCGGGTAATTTTAGTATAAAGGGGAGTGCAGGCAGATAAAAGTTTGAAAAATTTCTAAATGGTGCAAATATTTCGGCAGAAAGGTGGCGAAAAAATTCATCAAATTTTGATTAAACCTCTCTCACTACAAAAGTTTTTTCTTTTATTAAAATTAAATCATCACAATTTTGGAGATTTATAAATGAAAAAACTATTTTTGACCTTATTGCTTTCTAGTCTTTGTGCGCTGACTTTTGCGGCACCAAAAAAGGGAAAAAGCAATAACATTAAGCTGGATCCTAAAAAGAAGTTTGCCATTGAAGGAGTGGAACTTGGCTCTTTAGAAGAGGCACAGGTTTGCGCGAGTGTAAATAACAAAGGCGAAATAATCTGGAATCAGGATTGTGACTGGAATTTCTTTGCATGTGGCTGGGAACTGCGCGGCATAGATATGAGTAAATATGCCGGCCTTAAATTTGAACTGGCCTCATCAATGGAGCAGAAAGTTAGAATAAAGGTTGAAAATCCTGCCTGTACAGGAACTTCGGCTGTTGTGTTTGATGCAGATAAAACTGCTGTGCTCTTTTTTAATGGCTCTAATGCTTCATGGCATGAAGGAGATGCCTGGACTGATATAAATAAACCGGATCCTGCAGACGGATATATAATTTTTGTTTCTATTGAAGCAAAAGACAAGGCAATTAATACAGTATTTAAAAGTATTGAGCTTCTTTCAAAGGAAGATTACCCGGATGCAGATGAATTGAAAATTCTTGGAGTACCTTTTGGAAGTCAGACTTGGAAAGCTCGTATTACCGGAAAGGAAATAACCTGGATAAAAGACGATACTGGTGGTGATGCCGGATGGAATTTTGGAGGAATAGACCTTTCAGAATATGACAGAGTCCGAATTGAGATTGAAAGCAATACAGCAGCTCATCTTGGTCTTAGAATTTGTGATAGCGAACATAATAACTGGCATGGTTATGATAATCAGATTGAGCCAAATGTTTATGAAGCAGATTTAAGTGGTGAAGGAGCATCCTGGACAGGGGACAATGCTGGTCCATTCGATAAATCAAAAGGATTACAAATCTTTTTGCAAACTTGGGATAGAAAAAAAGAAGAAAAGACCGTTGTAAAAAGCATTCAGTTTTTGAAAGGAAAACGTATTGTAAATGAAAATCTTATGATTGAAGGAGCAGCTTTTGGTACTTGTGGCTGGGATTCTAATGTTTATGATGGCGGCGTTATTGAATGGAAAGGAGATGATAAATATGCAGGTGCCGGCTGGAATGTAAAAGGCGTAGACTTTTCAAAATATAAAAAAATCCGCATAGAATTATCACCAGAATCAGCGAATCTTCCTCTTGTACTTAGATTTGCCCAGAATTACGGTAAATGCGATAAGCAATTTTATCCGGTTGCTCCAAATGTGCTTGAGGCTAAGCTTGATGGTAGCGGTTATGATATGACTTCTGAAAATGAAAAATGGGATGATTCCCTTGGCATTGAAGAAATATGTGTTCGTTTATGGGATGCAAAAGCTGTAAAAGCTGGCGACAGAACCATTATAAAATCAGTTACTTTATTAAAAGAGGATAATGAAATTCCTCAGCCAGAAAGACTTGTTTTGAACGGTGCAAAACTTGGTTCAAAGAAAGAGCGTGTATGGCTGGACGAAAACTTTGCAATCAACTGGTATAATGCAAAAACTGAATACTATATGTGTGGCTGGAAGCTTGAAAAACTGAAAAACAAAGCAGCAGAAGTCCGGTCAAAGCTGGAGGTCAGCTGAATGGAATAAAGATACAAAAGCCTTTGATTTTTCACAGGGCTGCGAAATTGTTCTGGAACCTGCAAACGGAGTCTTCAAGGATGGCAAGAAGACTGTAGTAGAATATATAAAGGTTGAGTAAAAAACACTGGGCACTTCAAATTGAAGTGCCCAGTTTTATTTATAATGAACCTTTGTGTGAAGGTACTTTGTAAAGATTTCCTCTCATAGCGACAAAATCCAGAAATTATGGTACTTTGTATTTATGTCCAACATCCAAAATAAACCTAAGTTAACTTCCTCTCAGCTTGTTCAGAAAATGAAAACGGATAAAGGCATAACCTTCAATCTCTTTTCTGAAAACAGAGCAAAAAAATATTTATTCAACGAGAACAATTATCTTAGGACTGCTGCCTACAGGAAGAATTATCAGAAATACCTGAACGGTCAAAACAAAGGCAAATATATCAATCTCGATTTTGGATATCTTAAAGAACTTACTGAAATAGACGCTTTACTTCGTACTGAATTATCTAAAGCTTGTTTTGATCTTGAACACGACCTGAAAATCAGATTACTAAAAGACTGCGAAACCAATCCTCGAGATGACGGCTACAAGATTGTTTATAATTTCTTACAGGCGAATCCTTATGTAGTCGGAAAACTTGAAGCATCATGTACATCCCCATTCACTACAAATCTTTTGAACAAGTATTTTACAGTCCAGAATGTCTATAACAGTCAGAAACATAGAAACGAATATAAAATCACAGCTTTCAATGATTGTCCTGTATGGGTATTTCTGGAACTTATAACCTTTGGTGACTTTATAAAGTTCTACGAATTTTATTACCGTGTTATGAAAATTAAAGAACCTTTAAGCGTTCCTGTTCTCAAAATGCTAAAGAACCTGAGAAATGCCTGCGCACATAATAACTGCATTATTGCAGATTTACAGACCGGTACCACCTTTGTTCCTGGTGAACTTGGAAACTTTCTGGCCACAATCAAAACAATCAGCAAGCAGCAGCGACAGAAGAAAATGTCATGTATTCCAGTTCTTGAATTTGTAAGTGTTGTTTATTCACTAAGAACAGTTGCATCAAAATCTATCGTTATAAAACACAAACGAGAACTAAAGAAACTGTTCGAAAAACGAATGCTCAAACATAAAGATTACTTTACCGGAAACGATATTATAAAATCTAATTATGAGTTCGCTTTAAAGGTTTTCCATGCAATGTAATTTCGATTGACAACATCACCTTTCTGCATTATATTTCTAATCAGATTGGAGAACACGTTATTTTGTGTTTCTTACGAGAGCGGCGTTGCGACGGCGCTCTTTTTTTTTTATGGCAAACACACGCTGTAAATGAAGTAAAATACAATTACCATATGGTTCTTCATCATTCATATTATTCCTATGATTTTTATAATTTATTGATTTTAACCTAACATTTTTGTCAATTAATTTTATTTATTCATCATTTTTTTCACTAGATCTCCATATAATTCTTCATCAAACCATTCTATTATTATGTTATAAGTATAATTCGAACAAATCTTAAACCAACCGAATTGCATAACAAGAGTAAGTCCAGATATCCCATAATAAGAAGAAAAAAGAATATTTTGATTAAAATAGTTTTTTAGAAAAATCAAAAATAAAATTATGAAAAAAAGTATGAAATGCAAAATAAGATAACTGTCATAGAATTTTTTAAATAATATTATCCAAGGATAGATATTGGTCATTTCTTTTGAATTTTTTAATCGTTTTAAATTTACATCTAAGATTCTCTGATTCAAACTATAGTCATCTCTAGGATAAAGTTTGCATCCAAATTCTTTTGTAAATTGATTATTATTTAAATATTTCGATGGTATCAGCAAAATAATAACAAAGAAAAAAGTGTAATACATTATAATTGCTTGATATCCAGTAAAGATTTTTGTTTCTGAAAACATAGGCACAAATGAACAAAAAATTGCAAACAGAAAAAACATTGTAGATGTTACCTTTAATTTAATTAATTCATTATTGAGTCTCTTTTCTATTATCTCTTTTGGTTTTTGTGTTGGAAAAATTATTGATTCATTTGGATTATCAATAATTTTCCACCATCTATCTGCATTTGATTTTTCGATTTCTAATAATGGATTTAATAATAAAGTAAAAATAAATAAAGGAATAATCATCAATATTGTATTTATAAAGAAAAAAAAGGATGAAATACTTAGAGATTCTTTAATTGTTAATGATTTCAAAAAAACACCAACAGCCGAACCAACAAAGAGTGTAACAACTGAACATAAAGTAAATGCGTTGTTAAGGAATTTAAGTATCCTTGTATTATATTCTAAGATGTCAATATAATTAAATTCTTGACGAATACCTTCTCTCAGTTTTTCAGCATTTTCTTCTGTAAGGATTCCTTTTTGTTCTAATTCATTAATTCTAACAAGAAATGGACAGAAATTTGGATCTGAACTTATCATAACAAGTCCCTCATATACTTTAGAAACTCCCTTCCTAACAAAAATATTTAAAATTATTAGAAATGTTGTAGAGATTATTAGAAATGAAATAAAATAATTTTTATATTTGTTTGCTTCTTCCAACAGAATTGAAGTTTTCCATATTATACAATTTTTTGAAAATGAAATTGAAAATGAAAATAAAATTAATGGTGCATAATAGATTATTTCTTGGATTTTATAAAAATGCTTATTGCTGAATATGACTACCAAAATTAAAATAAGGGTAAGACTAAGAATAGCTAGATATCCAATTCCAAGGCCACAGTCAGAAATAGGAAATAATAAAAAAACTGTAGTACAAATTAAAAAGATAAGAATAGTATTGGTTCTAAGAAATTTACCACATACCACAAAAAATGGTTTAATTGTATTTCTGATAATTTTATCCATATTTCTAATCCAGGGTTTAGAGATTATTAAGTTTTGATGAACATTTTTTCAATAGCTCGGGTATCGACGTCGTATTTTGTTTTTCTGCCGCAAGTGTTACAATTTTTCCACAAGTAACCGAATCATCAAGAGCATTATGTGCATCATAAACAATTCCGAATTGGTCTGCTAAATATGGTAATTTATGACTTTCAAAATCAGGCCATGTTTTTTGTGCAATTCGCAAGGAATCAAAATATTTTATGTTTGGGATTTCCATTCCGTAATAGTCACAGCATTTTCTTATGACATTCATATCAAATCTTGCATTATGTGCCACAAATGGTAGTCCCGGATTTTCATTTACAAATGGCATTATAATGTTATCCCAGATTTCTGGAAAATAAGGCTTATTTCTAACATCGTTATATGAAATATGATGAATCTGCTCCGTCCATTCCGGGATAAAATACATTTTTGCAGGATGAATCAAAGAATAAACACCGCCAGCTTCTTTCCCATCTATAAATCTTACAACTCCTACTGAACAGGCGCTATTTGAATAATTATTAGCTGTTTCAAAATCGATTACATAAAAATCTAATGCCATTGTTAAAATCTCCATTTTTATTACTATGCATCAAAAAATAATTCAGGTATATTTGAATATATTTTTAATTTATTTCTAAAAGTAATATATTCATTCCCCTGTTTTACAGAGTTAATTTCATCAAACTTATTACGATAAAAAAAATGTTTACATAACAAATTTTTGTTCATTTCATTCTCTTTAAATAAAAAAAACTTTGATAAGAAAATATATCACAACGCACTATCATATCGTGATAGTCATTTTATAAAAGTGTTATTTGAATAATTATTCGTAATTGATTACATGCTGAGTTTTTGTCCTTAATTGTATAATAATTGAAATTCTTTACAGGTAATTTTTTATAAATGAGACTTATGATTTTCACAGCATGTTCAAATATTATAAACCCATTTATAGTTACTAACGATGTTGTTATTTCATATACATTTTTAGAAGTTAAATTTTCAGATTTTATGAAATGTTCAATTGTTTGCAGAACTTTCTCAAGTTTTTTCTCATAATCTGCGATTGTAAAATCATAGTATATGTTATTTGAACTTTTTTCTGGTTTCAATTTTTTAATACCACCGTTTTATGCAATTTCTTAATATTTTATAAGATGTAAGTTTTTTTATGATTCTTTGATTATTTTTCTGCATAAAAAAACTGTAGTAATAAATTTACCACAGCTCTCTATCATTTCGTGATAGTAAATTAAAATTTAATTTTCGGAATCCAGTTTGCTTAAAGCTCTTAGATTTTTAATTTTCTTTGTTTCTTTCATCTGATAATTAACTATAATGCCGGACGATGTCTTTTTGTAGGACTATTCCTACAAGGATTTGCAGTAAGAGACAAAATATCTGGCCACTGGCTTCCACAGTATTTGCACACATACTTTGCTTTTTCGCTTCCTTCATAAAGAATGTGTTTTTTTGTAGGACTGTTCCTACATGGATTGATTGTAAGCTGAGAAATTGAATTCCACTTTGAACCACAATATTGACAATAATAATTTGCCATAGTTTTCCTCCTGGTTGTTTTCTAAAAAAACTATAACACATGGCACTATCAAATCGTGAGAAAAAAAATTAATCCATAGAATATTTTTTTATAATTTTTTTATATTTTGAAATATCTATTGTAAATTCCTCTTTTGTTTTTTTAAATAAGCTTGAAAAATCCTCATCTCCAATTTTGTTTTGTAATGATACAAATGTAGAAAAATTGTTTACGATAGTTTGCTCAAGCTGATTAATTTCTAATAATTTTAAGTCATCACGTATTTGCTTCAAAACTTGTTCATCTCCATAGCATTTTTCATTATTCAAAATTGGAATGAAATAATAGCCATCTTCAAAATACAAACTCTCTGAATCTCCGAGTTCGAAATTGTTTATGTTTTCAGCAATATCTAATGCAAGAAAATTTTCATTGTAATAGTATGGATTAAAACCTAAAAAATAATCTTGTTTTTTATAAGTATAATAAAATCCAACGCCCCATGGTTTATCTTCCTCATAGGTTATTTTTCTTTTTTGTTTATCTAGGCATAGATGCATTTTTTCTAAAATTATAAGTTTTGTACGGTAAATGGATAGCAACAGTTCTTCATTTGTCAAAAGTTTTTTTTCATATTCAGTTAAGATATTATCATCATTTGAAATTTCGACAAATTGAGTGATTTGACTATCAAATGTTATTGTTATATGTTTTGTATATTCTAATATTTTTTCCCATGTAATTATTTTTGAATTATCTGGTAATTCACTTTTGTGAATATAATTAGTTGGAATAATGTAAATTAAGGGGATTTTGTGTTCATTAGAAGTATTATCATATTCTCCTTCTTTCTTTTGTGATTCTTGTAAAGGTTCGCCAATGTTTGCTTTCACTTCAATCATCATGACAGGTTTATGAATCCCTGGAATCCGTGCAATAATATCTACTTCTTTTCCATTCATTTCTTTGTACAAAAGTGGAGAGTGTGTACAGTCGTAAAAAACAATGTCTTTAGGTATATTTTCTTTTATTGTTTCTTTAAACAACTCAATCATTTTTTTTCGAAAATCGGACTCTTTGATATTTAGTGCAATTGTCAAAATACTTGTAATACTATTTGAATTTGTTTTAGACATTGTAAAATTTTTCCTTTTGTAATTTGTTATTATAACACACTTTTTATATATCTTACTTTTTAAATTCCACTATCACCAAGTGATAGTAAATCGTGTTATAATAAAAGTATGAAACAGGATTCAAAGACACCAGAACGTACTTTAAACAAAAAGATGCTTGAGCGTCTCATAATCATACATAACGCAATAAAAGCCGGTATGTACCCAGACCTTCAAAAATTACGGAAGCTTTACTGTGAACAAACCGGCTATAGTAAAGTTGGCGAAGCAACTATTTATCGTGATATTGATATGCTTCGTACATATTTCCATGCACCATTGGAATTTGATAGAGAAAAAGATGGTTATTACTACATGGATGTTAATTGGGATTTTGCTCTAAACAGTATTTCAACAGAAGATGTGTTTTATCTTTCTGCAGCAAAAACACTTCTTTCAAGTTTTGAAGGTAGTCCAATATATGATTCAATTTCAGAAGTAATTAATTTTATAACTGATACTCAGGGGATAGGCAAAAGTTCTTTATTAAAACGAATTGCAGTCCCTCCAGTCCCAAAAGTTAATATTGATGAACACATATGGAAGAAATTACTTGAAGCTATCCGCAACAATTTAATTGTTGAGTTTGATTATAATGGTCGCTGGAATACAGAGACAACTCACAGAAAAGTTTCTCCTTATCAATTCTTGTTTGATGATGGTTCTTGTTTTCTTTTTGGATATTCTTTTGAGCGTGATGCTGAACGTATTTTTTCATTAAGCAGAATCAAGAACCTTAAACTAACCAATGAATATTTTGAATTGTCTGATGATTTTGATTTCTCTACTCGTTGTGGTGGCGGTAAGTTCGGAGCTTTCATTACTGAAGATACTTATGATTTCATAATTGATTTTTATAATGATTCACGAGCTTTTGTAAACGAATGTATTTGGGCTGATAATCAAAAAATTTCTGAACTTGAAGATAAAACTCGAATAGAATTTTCTTCGACACAGGTTATGCCAATTATGGAATGGATTTTATCACAAGGAGACAATGCTGTTCCTGTTTCACCAGAATGGTTTGTTAATGATTGGAAACAAAATGTTGAAGCCATGATGAAACGTGTTAATGGTATCAGTAAAACTAGTATTACACATAAAATCTAATATCCAGCAATAACATTAAAACTGAAATTTAAATGTCACCAGAAGCCCAGAAGGCTGGCCGTCTGGCAGATAATCCAAAAAGACAGAATCTTGTTGGTGGGCGGTATCGAAAGGGCAACATTGCCCCTCGCAGGTTTTATGGACTCGTGAGCCCATAAAAAGCACGGGGCACTTCAAATTGAGGTGCCCCGTGCTTTTTAACTAAACTTACTACAAGTTAACTTCCACTACAATTTCTTTAATTTTTCCGTTGCGGGCAAAAAGCTCTGCACTTTCTGCTGCTGTAAGGCTTGTACCCTCATGCTGAAGGCCGTTTACACTAATGCAAGGCTCGTTTTTAGCAAGTTTGTAAGTTACCTTAGTTCCGCACCAGGTAAAACTGAGTTTTCCGTTTTCAAAGAATTCTGATTTCTTCAAAATTACAGGATTAAAGCTTGCACAGCCGTTTATAATGTCTACGCCAAGTTCTCCCCAGCGGGTAAGAACTTCTTCTTTTACCTGTCCGGTCATACCCGGCTGTTTTGCTCCCTGACCGTTTGGTGTGTGGGAATATGGGTCAGCAGGGAAGGCGCCGTAAATTTCTGCTTCTTTGTTGAAGCCAATCCCTGAGCGAACTTCGTAGTAGGCAGCAGTAAGAGCTTCAATTGTTGCCTTGTCTGCTCCGGCCTTAATTGCTGCAAAGGTGTTTTCCTGAGCGGCAAGCAGGAGTTTAGAAACCATGTGCCAGTAAATGCTTCCAAGTCCTTCGTAAGCGTAGAAAGTTCCGCTTCGGCCTGTAAAACTCTGGTGATTAAAGGTCTTTTCGTAAAGGGCTTCAAGGGCAGCAAGTTCTTTTGCATCCGGGCGGGCAGATTCAGGAAGTTTTTCGCAGAATTCTTTGAGGAATCTTACATTGCGGAATTCTCCGTTGAAGTGGAAATCCCCCTTACAATCGTCAAAGAGAATTGCGCCATGCGACTTCTCTAAAAGTGCCTGAAGTTCATATTTGCTTATATCCTTTTTAGAAACAAGATTTTTATCTTCAAAGGCAGCAAGTTCCTTGTTAGGGTAGAGCATGTAAGAATTCTGGCGGGCTTCGTACATTTTGCTTGAGCGCAGGGCCTTGAGAACGCTGAGGGCATCTTCTGCTTTAAGAAGTCCTGCAGAAAGAACTGCAACCTGGCCTTCCAGCATTTCCTGAAGATATTCAATTTCCATTTTTCCACCGCAGCCATTTGCATCCTGACCGCTAATCTTCATTGTGTTGTAGGCGTGGTAAAGACCGTCCTTTCTTCTGTTTAATTCGATTGTAGTTTTAATATGGCATAAAATCTGATCAAGTATTCCAAGAATATCAGTCTTTTTAAGTTCTTTTTCTTTTGTGCCATAACCATTGCTGTAAAGACTTGTGCGTTCTTTTTCAAAAATGCGGCCTTCTGCATCTGTAAAGTTTTTGCGTAAGGCAGGATCTTTTGCTGTGTCTTTTGCAGAGTTATCTGCGTAGAGTTTACCAAGTTCTACAAAACAGTCAGCAATATCAGCTGGTAAAGAGAAGTTTTCGCAGCTGCTTTCTTCAAAAAGTTCTGTAAGGAAAGAAACAAAGCGGTAGAGGTAATAAAGAGTTACCATTGAAAGTCCGTAACCTGCAAGAGCATTGTTTGCATCGTTCCATTCAGGGCGCTGGGTGTTGAGCCATATTCCGCCGCCAGGAACAAAGTTTGCCATTTTTGCAATTACTACCTGAATAAGTTTTGTTGCAAGAGTTACAAGGGCAACATCACCTTCTCCGGCTTTTCCGCTTGAAGTTACAAGTTTAGCATCTGAGCCTTCTGTTGCAGCAAGTTTCTTTAATTTGTCGCTAAGGTCACGGTCAAAGAAGATTGTGTTTCTTGGGTCTGCAGATATTTCTGAGTAAGATTTAATTCTGTAAGGAACATTTGAACTTGCGTAGATTTTTTCTCCAAGTTCATTAATCAGCTGATTTTTGTTTACCTTTTTGTAAACTTCCAGCAGTTTCTGAAGATAAATAACCTGATGGTCACCCCAGTATCCAATCTGTGCCCATGGATTATCAGGTTCTGGTATTTCCCAGTCAATTCCTTCGCGTGAGATTCTGTAAGGATTAAAGCCTTCAATTGTCATTGCGTTAAGGAATTTTGCAGACATGTTTTTAATGTACTGTGGATATGACCAGGCAAGGGCTTCCCAGTTCTGGAAAATATCTCTCCAGTTACCTTCGTAATTTAAGATAGGATTGCCGTTTTCGTCACGCAGGTGAATGTTAAAGCGGTTCCATGGACGGCTTGGGTCACCGTGGCGGCGGCTGAAGGTAAGAGGCATATATTCGTAGAAGAGGCGGGAAAGCTGTGGATTTGCTTCTTTTTGAACGGCAGCTTCTATATCTGAATAGTTTACAAAGCCTTCTGAATCTGCAAGGGAAGCAAGAGCAGAGCCTTTTGCTGTAATTTCTTCTGCCTTTGCTGCAAGAGCTTTGTTGCGCTGGCTGACTCCTTTTACAAAGTCTGCAAGGTTGATTTTTCCACCCTTTGCAAAGAAACCACCTCTCATTATGTTGAACATAACATTCTGTGAGTGATGAACGCAGGTCATTTCTTCTGCAGTATTCTGTACACCGTCTGCTTCTGCAATATAAGATTCCATCAATTTTTTACCGGCTGCCAGGTCTTTTTCGAGAGCGGCAGTAAGTTTAGAGCGGTCTGAAAGTTCCTTTTTAAGGGAAGCAATCTGTGCGGCATTTAAGCGGGTATCAAAAACCTGGTACCAGCTGTCGCCGGCAGAAGCCTGTAAACTAATGCTGCGGTATATCCAGGCTGCAGGACGTTTACCTTTTACAACATCTACGGCTTCGAGTTTTTCGTTTTCTGTAAATTTTGCAGGGCTTTGTGGATCCAGTAAAAGAGCATCTTTTGTAGAGAACCAGCATGTATTTGCAAAAAGACCTTCGCTTGGTTCGGCCTTATCTGTAACAATAGAAGATACTGCAAAGAGGGCCAGGTTTGATTCCCTGTCTAAATCTGTTTTTTTGTAGGCGTCTAAAAGTACGCTGTTATTATTCTGGAAATCTGCAGTAACGCAGGCTGGAAGAATATTGCGGCAGCCGTCAAGAACTTCAACTTTTACGGCTTTGTCAGAAAGGTTTGTAATTACAGACTTACGAACAAGACCGTATTTTGCAGAGGAGGTCCAGCCGTAGCGGAAAGAAAGGTTTAAGTCGCTGTTTATTTCTTCAAACCATACCTGGGTTCCTGTAGTGTTCTTGTAAATGTTTCTGGTGATGTTTTTTTCTATCATCTGGCGCAGGGCAGGACTTGCACTCAAAGAAGCGAAAGGCTCCCAGAGCTCATTTTCTACGCGGATTGCAGTGTAGGCGCCGGTATAAGATTTTGCATCAGAAACCTTGTCTGCTGTGTAATATGGGAAAACTGCGTGATCACAATCTATACGGCCTGCTGTAAGACCACCCTGAGACCAGCAGAAGTTCCATATATCAGATGCACTTGTGATGGTCATAAAAAAGTCTTCCATCTGGTCGTAATTTTCAATTTTATAAAACTGTTCACCATCAAGAGTGGTGAAGTAACCTTTTGCTTTTTTCATATTTACCTCTGTTTCTTAAGTTTACAACCACAAACTACCCGAACGTCTATCAGAAATCAAGTAAAAGTATCAGATTATTCCCTAAAAACCGAAAACTTTACACCTTTCTGAAAATTATCAAACTTTCCAACAGGGCCTTCTAAGTCTATACTCCAAACTGTAAGCGAGGTACTGTTATGAAACAGAAAAATAATCAGTTGCAGCCTTTAGTCAAAAAATCTTTTTGGGTAAGACTGCGTGAAGAAAAATATCTTCAAATAATGGCCTTACTTGGAATAGCCTGGATGCTTGTATTCAATTACATTCCAATGTACGGAATTATCATTGCATTTAAGAAAAACTTTTATATAACAACTCCTTTGTTCAGTAAAAAATTCTGGGAATCTCCATGGGCATTAAATCATGGTTTCCAGCACTTTATTGCTTTTATTAAGGATGAAGAGTTTGTAAATGTAATGGTGAATACTCTGGGCATAAGCCTTATTAAGCTTGCTGTTAATTTTACCCTGCCAATTGTATTCGCACTTCTTTTGAACGAAGTTAAAAACCTCAAATTCAAGAAGGCTGTTCAGACTATTACTTACATGCCACACTTCCTTTCATGGGTAGTTCTTGGTGGTATCTTAACAACCTGGCTTGGTGACGGTGGACTTATCAATGAGATTTTAGTTAAAACCGGAATATTAAAAGAAGGAATCTCTTTCCTTGCTTATCCAAAATACTTCTGGGGAATTACAGTTATTTCTGACTTATGGAAAGAATTAGGCTGGTCTGCAATTATTTATCTTGCTGCAATTTCCGGTATTGATCAGGAAATGTATGAAGCCGCAAAGGTTGATGGTGCAAGCCGCTGGAAGCAGATCTGGTCTATTACCCTGCCTTCTATTGCTCCAACCGTAACTATTATGTTTATTCTTGCTGTCGGCGGACTTTTGAATACTAACTTTGATCAGATTCTGGTATTGAACAATCCATTAAATGCTCCAAGAAGTAACGTACTTGATATTTATGTTTACCAGACTGCTATGCGTGGTATGAGATATTCTTATGCAGCTGCAATCGGTTTGTTTAAGTCGGTAATAGCATTTATTCTGCTCTTTATCGCTAATCAGGTAACTAAGAAATTAAACGATACAGCCCTGTTCTAGGATGTATAAGGTTTTTATGGAGGAATGAAAATGGCACATTCAAGATTAAATAGAGCTACACCAGGTGATTATATCATTGGTTTTGTGATGGTTTTACTCTGCTTTATTTCGCTGTATCCGGTATGGTACACAATCATTATTTCTTTCAATGATTCAAGCGATGCATTACGGGGCGGAATCTATCTCTTCCCAAGAAAATTCAGTCTGGAAAGTTATAAAACTGTATTCCAGGACAAGACAATTGTTCGTGCGTTTATGATTACTGTACTTCGTACCCTGCTTGGAACAGTAACCAGTGTATTCTTTACTGCAATGGTTGGATACGCTTTTTCTAAGAAACATATTATGGGAAATAAGTTATATACAATCCTTGGAACAATCACAATGTTCTTTGGAGGCGGCTTAATTCCTTACTTTATTACACTGAAGAACCTGGGTCTTTATGACAACTTCCTTGTTTACATTATTCCAAGCTTGTTCAGTTTTTATAACATGGTAATCTTTATGTCTTTCTTCCGCGGTTTACCAGCCAGCCTTGAAGAGTCGGCTAAGCTTGACGGAGCAAATGACATGTTGATTTTCATAAAAATTATACTTCCTTTATCTATGCCAGTCCTTGCAACAATTGCTTTGTTCAATGGAGTATGGCACTGGAACGATTATTTTGCCGGAGTTATGTACATCAACAAATCGGAATTACAGCCAATACAAACCTACCTGTATCGTGTTGTAGCCAGTGCTTCTGCTTCAAAAGCAGTTGTTGCAATGCCGGCTGGTGTTTCTGCTCAGCAGGTAAGCTCTCAGTCAGTACGTCTTGCAACCATGGTTGTTACAACCTTCCCAATCATGTGTGTTTACCCATTCCTGCAGAAATACTTTGTAAAGGGAATGTTAATTGGTTCTATTAAGGGTTAGCAGCAAAATCCGAGCAATGGCGCAGGATTTTGTACGCGCGAAACGAAAGCAACGCGAAGCGTTGGTAACTTACATGGTTTTCTTTAAAGGAGGAAAAAAATATGAAAAAAATCAAGGTGGTAGCTTTAGGTTTAGCTATGGTTGCTGCAATGTCTTTTGTAGGCTGCAGCAAGAATAAAGGTGCCTCAGCTTCAGGAAGTAAATCTTCTGATGTTCCAGGTTGGAAAGCAAACGCAGACAAACCAATTAAGTTTGACTGGTATATCAACTTCAGCTGGTTTGCACGTCACTGGGGAGACTCAAAAGTTTCTAAATACATCACAGAAAAAACTGGTGTAGATGTAAACTTTATCGTTCCTGCAGGAAACGAAGCAGAAAAATTAAATGCAATGATTGCAGGTGATGCTCTTCCAGATTTAATCACACTTGGATGGTGGGAAGGTCAGATTCCTATGATGATTGATGCAGATCTTCTTTACTCATTAGACGAACTTGCAGACAAATACGATCCATATTTCTACAAAGCAGCAGACCCTGCAAAAGTAGGCTGGTATCGCCAGGCAGACGGACATATCTACGGATATCCTAACGCATCTTTCACATCAACTGCTTATGAAAAATATGCAGGAAAACTTACTTCAAACGAAACTTTCCTTGTTCGTAAAGATATGTACGAAGCTCTCGGAAGCCCAGATATGACAACTCCAGAGGGATTCTTAAACGCTCTTCGCGCTGCAAAAGCTAAGTTCCCAACAGTAAACGGACAGTCACTTATCCCATTCGGAACAAACGAATTCGGTGATACAGGATGTTCTCAGCTCCAGGGCTATCTTGCACACTTCCTTGCAATTGCTCCAGAAAAAGACGGAAAATTCGTAAATGCTGACCTTGGTCTTACAGATGATCCAGAATATATCCGCTGGATGAAAATGTTCCGCCAGGCTCACGAAGAAGGCCTCTTTACAACAGATGTATTCGTAGACAAACGTTCACAGATCGAAGAAAAAGCAGCACAGGGACGCTACTTCTGTATGCTCTATCAGAACTGGGATATGCAGGCTCCACAGAATACACTTTATGCACGTGATCCAAACTCTATCTACATTGCTGTAGACGGACCAAAGAACTCTAAGGGTGATGATCCAGTTCTCGCTGGTGGTGGAATTGCTGGTTGGACAGTAACTTTAGTTTCTAAGAACTGTAAAGACCCAGCTCGTGCCATTCAGTTCCTTACATACCTTATTTCTGAAGAAGGTCAGATGGATACAAACTTCGGTATTGAAGGCGAAACATACACAATCGAAAACGGTGTACCAAAACTTACACCAGAAGTTGCAGCTCTTGATAAGAACGACAAGAACAAGCAGGAAACAGACATTGGTGTTCAGTACACATACTGGATGTTAATGGATACAGCATGGCAGGCACAGTTCGGTTCAGACTATGCTCCTTCACTTGAACAGCCACAGCTCTGGACACGTCCATATGTACACTCATATGCAGCATACGACGGACTTACACTTCCAGTTGGTTCAGATGAACAGCTCATCTACGAAGATATTCAGAGAAGATGGGGTAAAGTTCTTCCTCAGATGATTCGTGCTTCTTCAGAAGCTGAATTCGACAAGATTGTTGCAGACTTCAACGAATACAAGAAAGACAAAGGTATTGATAAGGTTATCGCTGCTCAGACAGAACTTATGAATATCAACAAAAAGAAACTTGGAATGTAAGTTATAAGTTTCTGATTAAAAACACATAATCAGATATATAAAAGTCTTGAAGAACAGAAGCGGCAAATCCTCCAGGGGGTTATAAAGGCTGCTTCTGTTCTTTATTAATTTTCCAGTTCGACAAGGGGACTTTTATCAGATAGAATTATTATGATGATAAAGATGAACTTTTCGCAAAAACTTGTTTTCTCTTATACCTGCATTGTAGTAATTCCTTTGTTTATTCTTGTAGTTACCGCAATGGGGCTTATCCGTCGTTCCCGCGTAGAAGAACTGCAGTCCTACAGCGAAGGACTTTTACTGGAAAATTATGATCTTGTTAAAAAGAATATAGAATCTTTTAGTTTGTTTGAGCAGTTGATTAATTCAAACGGTCAGTTAATGCTCTTTTTTACCATTCCGGAGCGCAGCAGCGAAGAAGAAATTATTGAAACCATGATTTCTGAATCAACTATGATAGAAAGAACTCTGGAAACTGTTCCAAACATTTATGCCCTCAGGGTTTTTAGCGATAATCCTCTCATACCGGAACGCTGGCCAATTTTTGTTAATTCAAAACGTACAGATTTGCCTGCCCTTAAAAGATGGGAATTCGGCTATACAGCAGACTACCTTGGAAACCAGGGCTCCTTAAAACTTGAGTCAGTTTGTTCAACCCGCCGCCTTGAAAAAAATCACCGGGAAATTGGTTACATTCAGATTGCAATGAAAACCAGCGATTTTTTTCCTTTTTTGTTCAGACGCTTGAACGAGTTTAATGATGATTACGCCTTCCGCGAATATCTGAATCCCGAAACAAAAAAAATGGAATTAATTCCAATTACAAATTCAATTATAGAAAAATCTCAGTCAGTTTTATCTAAAAAAATTCTGAATGATTTTTATACAGAAGTTTACACCAGAAAACATGGAGAGCTTTCTCCGGGTGGAAGACTGATTTTACATCATAATAACGATGTTAGATATTCAAGCTGGATTCGTGTTCCTGACATGAATATCATCCTTTTACACACCTGTTCATCTGAGCAGATTCAAAGAAGTCTTTTTCTTATTCAAAGCGGAATAATTGCAGGGCTTTTAATCACAATCTTCCTTTTGTATTTTATTGTCCGCTATTTTACCCGCCGCTTAATGAGCCGCGTTTACAATCTTATAGACGGAATGAAGCAGGTAGAAGACGGAAATCTTGCTGCCAGTGTAAAGGTTACCGGTCACGACGAAGTAACCCAGGCCCAGCTTACCTTTAATCAGATGACAGAACAGCTTTGTAATCAGATTGAAGAAATTAAAAAAGAACAGCAGCTGATTGCCGACACAGAAATGAAGGCCATGCAGAATCAGATAAATGCCCACTTCCTTTACAATGCTCTTGAAACCATAAAAATGCAGGCAGTAATTGCCGGCGAAAGCGACGTTGAAGAAAGTATAAATGTTCTTGGAAAACTTATGCACTATTGTCTGCGCTGGAGAATCCACACGGTAACTTTGCAGGAAGAAGTAGACTATATCCGTTCCTACATTTATCTTTTGAATATACGAAATGATTATGTAATTTCGCTCGAAACAGAAATTCAAAACGAATTAAAGAATGTCATCATTCCAAAAATGAGTCTGCAGCCTCTGGTAGAAAATGCCTTCTACTATGCAATTGAACCGCTTGGAAAAGATGCTGTAATCAGAGTCTTTACCGAAGAAGAAGAAAAAAGCGACAGAATCTGGTTATGCGTGCAGGATTTTGGAAAGGGAATTTCTGCAGAAAAGCAGAAAGAAATTAATGAGTATCTTTCAGATGATTCTTACGAAAGAGATTCTAAAGGCAGTATTGGAATTAAAAATATCCAGCAGAGATTAAGCATGTTCTGCGGAAAAGATTATAGATTAAAAATTGTATCAGAAGAGGGAAAAGGAACCCTGATAAAAATTCCTGTACCACGACATTTCCTGGAAAAAGGGGGAGATGAAAAATGATAACAATTGTATTAGCAGATGATGAAAAAATGATTCGTGCGGGATTAAAAAAGATTCTGCAGGAAAATATTGCTATGCCTCTGGAAATTATTGAAGCTAAAAATGGTGAAGAGGCCCTTAATTTATGTAAAGAAAAAGAGCCGGAGATTCTGATTACAGATATTCGTATGCCTGTTATGGACGGCGTAGAGCTGATGAAGAGACTTTCTGAATCAAAAGAGCTTCCGGTAAAACCTGCAATTATTGTTCTCAGCGGTTACGATGATTTTACCTACGCAAAGGCCGCTATACAGAGCGGGGCTTTAAGTTACATTTTAAAACCTGTTGATAAAAAAGAATTAATAGGCGCAGTAAATTCTGCAATTATGGATTGTCTTCAGGCAGAAAAAAATTCTAATGAACAGCAGTTTAGAAAAATAATGGAAAAAGGAAGAATTGATGATGTTTCTACTCTTCCAAAAATCACGGTAAAGAACGGACTTCGCTGTATTGTAATTTATGGAAACAATCCTCTGCTTGCCTTAGAAAGTGTAATGGCCGACCGTAAGTATTATGTTCTTGAACAGACAAAAAAATCGGTACTTATAGTTTATCCATTTGAAGGTAAAGAGGTTTCTTATGATCCGGCCCTGCTCGAAAAATTCGTAGTTGGAATTTCGGGTCCGGCAGATGATTATTCCATGCTCAGAACCATGCGAAAACAGGCGGTAACTGCAGCCATGCAGGCCTTTTTTGATGTGGAAGGGGGAGCTGTAAATTCTCTTTTAAAAGGCGGCCTTTATTTTTACGAAAGCCAGAATCACATGACAGATTTTCAGCAGATTGATGAATTATACGAAAAGATTATGAGCAAGTGTGATATTTCTTCGGCAGAAGAGATTCAAAAGGGAATTAAAAATCTTTTTACAAGTTTTGAAAAAGATTCAAAACTCAATGCAGAAATCCTTTATTATCTTTACAGAAAAGTTGTTTCAAATCTTTTTAGCCGTTATGCAGGTTACACAGATTCAGATATGTATCTTCATATTAAAAGCATTATGATAGAAAATATTTTTGAATTTAAAAACATTTACGAATGGCAGTCCAGCATAACCGATTATGTAGTTTATCTTGCGGCTTTATTAAAACAGAATTCAAAGGAATCGCCATATATTTCTGAAGCAATTGATTTTGTAAAAACTCATTTTAAGAAGAATATTAATATGGCCATGGTTGCAAATCAGGTTTCGGTAAATTACACCTGGTTTTCTGAAAAATTTAAGGAACATACCGGCGTAAACTTTAACGAATATTTGAAACGCCTTAGAATTGACGAAGCAAAATCCCTTCTTGAAAAGGGCTGTTACAAAGTTTACGAGGTTTCTGAACGCTCCGGATTTTCAGATGTAAAATACTTCATGAAAATCTTTCGCGAAGAAACCGGTATGTCCCCAACAGAGTGGAGCAATAAACATCAGTTTATTTCAAAATCCAGGTCTGAATAGCTCTAGGTGGAATCTTTAAGTAGACCGGCTTAGAGCAGCCTGACTCTTCTTCAACAGTGAACTCATAGATAAAATCTGCCTCGGTTGTGTTTGTTACAATTAAGGCGATTGTACCGTCCGGATTTTTAAATGCCAGAGATTCAACTTCGTCTGTTAAGTGTCCGCTTACGGTGGCAGGAGTCATGGCAGAAGTAAGATTTGTTTCAATACATACAGCGCCCGGCTGAATAAAACGGCTGAAGTGACCAATATAATAGTAAGAACTCTGGAAATAGAGTTTTCCTGCCTTTTCGTCTGCAAGAATTGGAGCGTCACAGAAGTTTCCTACATGATTAGGGCCCCCCTGCATATCTAAGACAATATTCCAGTCAATCCACTTTGACGCACCGCTCTTTAAATCGTTTATGATGTTATGGGCATAGCGTTCCCCTGTAAACCAGGCACCGTTTCTAGGACCGCCTTCAACACAGCCTTCAGAAAAAATCAGATCCAGCTGAGGATATTTTTCGTAAATGCTTTTGATGTTCTTGTACTGGTCGCCGGAGTACCAGTGGAAGGCAAGACCGGCAATGTATTTGTCTGCATCTTTTACTTTAAGAGATTCTTCTGCTCTTTCCAGAGCCAGGTCGCGGTTGTGGTCCCAGATGTAGATTTTTACATCAAGGCCGGCTTTTTCGAGGGCAGGTCCAAGATAAAGACTTGCAAATTCTCCTTCTTCCTTTGCAGACCATTCGCAGGAATCCCAGGACTGAACTGCGGCAGGTTCATTCTGTATTGTGACAAAAGAGATTTTAATTCCCTGTTCTGCCATTTTTTGAATAAATTTCACAAAATACTGGGCCCAGAGCTCCTTGTATTGTGCAAGAAGATGACCACCATGGTTCATATCACCATTATCTTTCATCCACGCAGGAGGAGACCAGGGCGAAAGAAGAAAATCAACATTACTGTTTTCTTCTCTGGAAATCGATTGAACGTCGCTGGCCAGTGGATAAATATATTTGTTGGTGCGTTCCATAGAAAAAGATTCAAGACTTTCATCCTTTTCTGAAACGCAGGCCCAGTTACCTAAAGAAAAATCGCAGGAATTCATGTGCAGTCTTGCAAAATGATAGCCGTTTCCTGTGTGAGGATTGTAGTATGCCTCAATTGCCTGCTTTCTTACTTTTGCAGGAAGCTTTGAAAGTACATAACCGGAAGATTCTGTTAAAGCTCCTCCAAAACCATAAAACTTCTGCTGAGTTTTATTAGGGCAAATTTTGAGAGATGAAGGAATCCAGCCCGTAGGAGTGTGGATTCTTTCTTCAAGTGTAATTTCAGTGATGCGTTCCGCACTATCTTTAGCGGTTTCATAAAGTTTGTAAATTTTCATGATTTGAGTATAGACTCATTATTATGCTTTTAATAGTTTGAGAAATTTCTAAATAGTGTAATTTTTTCGGCCGGGCTGAGTCTTGCAGAACTAATATTCTTTGTAGGCCTTTACCCAGTCTACATAAAGTTTTGCAGGAAGCTTTTCTTCGTCTACTTTGCCGCCCCAGGTTCCAAATTCTGCAGTGATTTTTATATAATTTCTTGCATTAACAATGCCGCCCCATTTTTCTGCACCGGCAATTGTAGAATCAAAATATGGTTCGGGATTATTGTCCAGATAAGCCTTGTAGTAGTCTTTTGTCCATTCAAAGGTTACTTCGTGCCATTCATTATAGAAAGAATCATCTATAAAGTACTGACTGTAAAAGTATTTATGTTCTTTTCCGTAGCCGTCCCAGTGAATGGCAGAATTAAGATAGTTTTTCTTTCCGACAGGCATGTTTGGGTCGTTTGGAAGAATTTCAAAAATATCAATTTCGCCGCCATCTATGGCACCGTTTCCAATTTTAGAAACTGTGTCGCCCATGAGCCAGAAGGCAAACCAGAGACCGGAAGCTTTTTCTGCCTTAAAGCGGATTTTATAAAGGCCGCGGGTCTGTTCAAATTTTTCTCTAGTGCGAACTCCTCCGCTTATTAAAAGATTGTCCTTTTTTCTTCCTTCAATTACAAGTTTTCCGTCTTCAATATATGAACATTCATCCTTCCAGAAGCCGCCAAGATCCTGTCTCTGCCATTCAGGGCAGCGTGACCAGCGTTTTAAGTCCAGATCTGATGAAGAAAAATCATCATAAAAAGTACATCTATAGTTTTTTTCGTTAAAAGTGATTTTTTCGTCGTTACCAAGGTTTGAACCAATATCTTCTCTTACCATACTTGCACATCCTGCCAAAATAAATGAGGTTAATAAAATTGAAATAGACTTTGTAAGTTTCATTATGCAAATTATCATTTATAAAAGTTTAATTTGCAAGAAAAAATATCTTTTAAAATTGGAAAAATCTGCATGGCCCAGGCACTTTCGCGGCCCTATGCGACGTATTCCCTTATGATGCTTTGTACTGCTTGCAGATAATCTGCGCCAAAAATGTTCAGGTGATTTAAAAGCTGGTACAAATTGTATAAGTCGCGGCGGTTTTCGTAGCCGGGGGCGAGGGGATGGACTTCGCGGTAGGCATCATAGAATTCGGCAGGGAAGGCACCAAAAAGTTCTGTCATGGCTATGTCTGCTTCTGCGTGTCCGACATAAGAAGCCGGATCTATTAAAACGGCCTGACCGTCTTTGTTACAAATAATATTGCCGCTCCATAAATCACCGTGTAAAAGACTAGGCTTTTCAGGTTCAATAAGAAAGTCGTCCAGGTGGTCTAAAAGTTTTGTAATAAGTGTGCGGTCTTCTTTTGTAAAGTAAGAATCAGCGGCCTTAAACTGGGGAAGCAGTCTCATATCTCTAAAAAAAGTAACAAAAGAGTCGCGCGGGGTATTAAGCTGCGTTCGCGAGCCAATAAAATTATCTTCATCAAAACCAAATTTTCCCGACTTGAGTTTTGTTTTTGCATTATGCATATCGGCAAGTTTTCTTCCAAAAGTGGTCCAGAAATCAGAATTGATGTTGCCGTATTCTATGAATTTCAAAAAGAGAAAAGAGTAACCGGCTTCTTCGCCATCATCAGTTCCGGTACAAAGCAGCTCTGCAACAGGAATGGTCTTAGTCTGGGCCATTGCTCTAAGGCCTGCTGCTTCAGCCTTAAAAAAAGAAAGGTTTTCTTTTGCATTTGCCTTCATAAAAACTTTGTCGCCGGTATTAAGGGTAAGGCCATAGGCTTTGTTAATGTCTCCGCCGGAAAGTCTGTCTGTATTTGTTATGGCTACTTTAGGGCCGTATAAAGAAACAAGGGCGTTTGCCAGGGAATTATAATGAGGTAACTGATTCATAATAATTATGGTAGCGTTATTTTCTTAAAACTACAATTATGATATTTTTAAAACGAAGGTAAAAAATGGAAAAACTCTTTGAAATAAATGTGCGCATAACAGCTTTTAATCAGGTAAAAACAGAAAGAACTTGTGTTAATTTTATTAATTTTGACGGTGATTGTTCGGCTCCTTTTTTTGAAGGAAGCATATTGCCCGGCGGGGTAGATACCCAGAAGTTCGAAGAAGGAAAGTGCGGAACCTTAAGTGCAAGATACATTCTTAAGGGAAAGGATGCGGGGGGAAGGGAGACTTGCTTATTTATAGAAAACAACGGCACTTTTAAGGAAGACGGCTCTATAGAAACTGAACCCAAAATTCTTTGTGATAATGAAGAACTTGCCCCTCTTTTTGCCGGCAGACTAAGCGGCAGAATCAGAGAGGTTGATTGTCCTGAGCACAACAGAATTGTTATTGAGATTTATAAACATAAATCGCAGACGGTGGCCTCAGTTGCCCGTATAAGATCATCCGGAGCAATTTGAATCTGAATGCCCCTCTGGCCTCCGCTTATGCAAACCTTCTCGTGAAGAATTATCTGTTCATCTATAAAGGTTCGGAACTTCTTTTTCATTCCAAGAGGGGTGCAGCCTCCGCGAATGTAACCGGTCAGGGCAAGCAGCTCTTCCGGTTTTACAGGATTAATTTCTTTACAACCGCAGGCCTGCCTTGCTTTTTTAAGGTTGATTTCGTCTGTAGCCGACTGGCAGAAAACACAGATTTCTTTTGTGTCGGTTCTCATTACAATAGTTTTAAAAACAGTCTCCGGAGGAACCTTAAGTTTTTCTGCCATTCTGACGGCAGCCCCCTTTGCAAGTTCGTGTTCTCCATCATCATCATATTCCTGAGCCTGGTAAGCAATTCCAAGCCCTTCAAGAATTCTCATCGCGTTTGTCTTTTTCATATATTAATCCTTATTAACTTCTTGCCTTTTTGTATTCCAGGGGCGAAATATTAAAAAAGTCCTTGAATACAGCGCTGAATTTACTCTGGCTTTCGTAGCCGACTTCTTCTGCAATTTCTTTTACCGTTTTGTCTGTTTTTGTAAGAAGTTCTGCAGCTTTTTCCATGCGGTGCTCTTTTATGTGGGCAGCAAGGGAGGTTCCGTACACATCTTTGAAAACAGTCTTAAGGGTGGTAGGGTTCATTGCAAAGTTTTTAGAAAGTTCCTCAATTGTAATCCTTTTTGAAAGATTTTCCAGCAGAAAATCGTGAACATTTTTAATGGTTTCAACCTGATTTTCAAGATATTCAGAGTTTTCGTTTATTTTTTCGTGTTTGCTGTCAAAGTCCGGGCAGCTTAAAGACATAAGGCTTTCAATTATTGAATGCAGGCTCTTTGCTTTTGCAGAAGAGGCTGCCGAATAGAAAACTTCTTTTTCATCTCTATAGCTTTCTATTAAATCTGCTTCTTTCAGGATTTTTAAGTGATGTGATACTGCGGGCGTTGTCATGTTCATAATCTGTGCAATATTCAGTACGCATTCGCTTGAGTGGCAGAGGAGCCAGAAAATTTTCAGGCGGCTGGAATCTGCCAGCAGGGAAAAAATCTGTGCGACAGTCTGGAACTCACTGCTTTTGGAAAGTTCTCCTTTTATAAAATCCTGCTTAAAATATTCTCTTTCCTTGTGAATCTTCATTTAAACCTCCTTGCCGTATTTTTATTCATTTTTAGATGTTTTTCTGCTTCGTCTGAATTCTTATCCAAAAAGAAATTCTTTTATTCCAAAAAGAAATACTTAAAGAAAAAATCTTGCTATTTGGATAAAACAATTATATATTTTTCTTAAAATTAAACAACTGTTTAATTGATAGTAACGAAATTAGGAGTGTTTATATGAAAAAAACTTACCAGATTGAAGTAGATTGTGCTAACTGTGCAAACCTTATGCAGGATGCTGCCAAAAAAACTGAAGGCGTAACTTCTGCAAATGTAAACTTTATGACCCAGAAAATGGAAGTAGAGTTTTGCGAGGGAGCAGATGAAAAAAAGGTAATGAAATCAGTTTTGAAAGCCTGTAAAAAGGTTGAACCAGACTGCGAAATTGAATTCTAAACTATTATAAATACATCATAGTCAAAAGCCATGGTCAGGAATAAGGAGCATTTATGACAAAGAAACAGAAGAAATTATTGAGAAAGATAATTATAGCATCTGCAGGATTAATTGTAATAAATCTTCTTTCAAAGTTTCTGATAATAAAGGGGCAGACTCTAAAAGATTTTCTTTACGGGCTGCCACTTGCTTTAGCCTATATCTGTATTTATTGTATTGTAGGCGGAAACATTTTAATAAAAGCTTTTAAAGGCATTTTAAACCGAAAGCTTTTTGACGAAAACTTTTTAATGACGATTGCAACTATAGGTGCCTTTGCCCTGGCAGTATACGACCGTTCCGGGGACTATAACGAAGCAATTTTTGTAATGCTTTTTTATCAGATTGGGGAATTGTTTCAGAGTATTGCAGTTGGAAAGAGCCGCAAGAATATCAGTGATTTAATGGATATTCGTCCGGATTATGCAAATATTGAAAAGGATGGTCAGCTTATTCAGGTAAGTCCTGATTCTGTAAGCATTGGTTCTGTAATTGTTGTTCAGCCCGGCGAAAAAGTTCCTCTTGATGGTATTGTTGAAGAAGGAAAATCAAGTCTTAATACTGCAGCCCTGACTGGCGAAAGTCTTCCAAGAGAAGTTTGTCAGGGGGATGAAATTGTAAGCGGAAGTATTAATCTTACAGGTGTATTAAAGATAAAAACCAGCAAAGAATTTGGAGAATCAACAGTATCAAAGATTCTGGAACTTGTAGAAAATGCCAGCTCACGAAAATCAAAATCAGAAGAATTTATATCTAAGTTTGCAAGACTTTATACACCGGCCGTAGTTTTTAGTGCCCTGGCCTTGGCTCTTCTTCCACCACTGGGTATTCTCCTTTTTACACATACAGCCCCAGCCTGGATGGACTGGCTTTACAGAGCCCTTACTTTCCTTGTAATTTCCTGTCCTTGCGCTCTTGTAATCAGCATTCCATTAACTTTCTTTGCAGGTCTTGGCGGAGCAAGCCGGGAAGGAATCTTAATTAAAGGTTCAAATTATCTGGAAACCCTGTCTAAAACAAAAATCCTTGTTTTTGATAAGACCGGAACTCTAACAAAGGGAGTTTTTGAAGTAACGGGAGTGCATCACAATACCCTGGAAGAAGAAAAAATCCTTGAATATGCTGCCCTTGCAGAAAGTGCCTCTTCTCATCCGATTAGTAAGAGTCTTATAAATGCCCACGGAAAAGTTCTGGACAGGAGCAGGGTAAAGGATATTGAAGAAATAAGCGGAAAGGGAATAAAGGCCGTAGTTGATAATGATAAGGTTGCAGTTGGAAATTCCAGACTGATGGAAGATCTGGGAATTGCCTATAAAGACTGTCATAAGGTTGGAACAATTATTCATGTTGCCATAAACGGACAGTATAGCGGACATATTGTAATTTCAGATGTTGAAAAAGAAAATGCCAGAGAAGCAGTGATGGCGCTTAAGAAGGCCGGTATAGAAAAGACTGTCATGCTTACAGGAGATGCAGATAAGGTTGCTCAGGCAGTCGCAGAAAAACTGGGCCTTGATGAAGTTCACAGTCAGCTTATGCCGCAGGATAAGGTGTTTGAAGTTGAAAAGCTTCTTGCAGAAAAAACGAAAAATTCCGCCCTGGCCTTTGTCGGTGATGGTATAAATGATGCTCCGGTTCTTTCCCGGGCAGATATTGGAATTGCTATGGGAGCAATGGGGTCAGATGCCGCAATAGAAGCTGCCGACGTTGTCCTTATGGATGATAATCCTATGAATATTTCTAAGGCAATTAAGATTTCAAAAAAGTGCCTTGGAATTGTTTACCAGAATATAGTTTTTGCCCTTGTAGTAAAGTTTTCTTGTCTTGCCCTCGGCGCCCTGGGTCTTGCCAATATGTGGCTTGCAATCTTCGCCGATGTCGGCGTAATGGTCCTTGCAATCCTGAACGCCATCCGGGCATTGAAGGTAAAGATGTAAGTGGATGTGGCTATTTACAACATGTTGACGGGGCATATGAGAAATGAACGAATAATGATAGATTTTTCATTTTTAATATTGACTCACTATAATTTTGTTTTACAATTTTATTAAATCTATATTTGAATGAAAATTGTTAATTAATTTATGATTTTCTTTTGATATTATATAATAAATTGTATTGGAGTTGTTTATGATTCAATTAGATTGTCTTACGTCAGAAGATGAGGTCACTTTTAATAATAATTCCTGTTCGCCATGGCTTTCTGGTGATCCTTGTAACCCAGAAGATGAATGTGGTCCTTCGAATGGTTTGTGTGGACCTGACTGGGGAACTGATTGTGGACCGGAATGTGATCCCGCAGACGATTAATCTGTAAGAATCTGAATTAAAAAAAATGGTTTATTCTTTTAATGAAGATGTCTATTTAGTGAAAGGCATTTCAAATGATGCTATTTATAACTTATTTGATGGAAATTTATATCAAATAAAAAAAACAGATTCAGAGATTATTAGTTCAATTATTGGTAAAGATATTGATTATAATTTTTCTGCTTTACAAAAACAGGTTATAAAACAATTAACAGATAAGCATATAATTAGAATCTCAGAAAAAATTAACATACCATATATAAATAATTGTAGGATAAAACCTAAATACAATTTTGCATGGATAGAAGTTTGTAATAATTGTAATTTAAAATGCAGGCACTGTTACAATAATTCTTCTAGTTTTAATAATTCTTTCATGACTTTAGATGACTTTAAAAAGGTTTGTCTTGAAGTAAGCCAGTTAGGTATACAAAAAATTCAGATAATAGGTGGAGAACCTTTCTGTCATCCTCAAATAACGCAAATTTTGGAGTATGCATCTTCTGTATTTGGTTTTATTGAAATTTTTACAAATGGAACTTTGATAACCGAGGATATGATTTCTTTTATAAAAGAAAAGGGGATAAAAATAGCAGTTTCTGTATATTCTTACATACCTGAAGAACATGATAAAATAACGATGGTGGCAGGGGCATTCAATAAAACTTATAAATTCATAAATAATCTTAAATCAAGAGGAATAGAATATCGGATTGCAACAGTACATATGAGGGGGCAATGTCTAGGACGTAGAAAAGAGGAACCTTTTGTATTAAATCCTGTAAAAGATGTTATAAGGCTTTCTGGACGTGCAAATATTTCATTATTAACCCCAGAGTTATTCAAACGAAAATTGATTACGAGAAAGAGTTTTAAAAACAAACTTAATAAGACTAAAGTAATAGAAAATGTTAATTTTCATCAATGCTTTGCAAAAAAATTGTATATATCTTCTACTCTCGAAGTTTATCCTTGTGTTATGGAGCGACGTTTGTCTCATGGCAATATGAAAATGCAAAAATTACGTACTATCTTGAATCAAAAGATACAATGCTTAAATAAAGATTCTATTGATGAATGTAAATATTGTGAATTACGTTATGCATGTTTTGATTGTCGGCCTGATTCATTAGATAATAAATTACTGTCTAAGCCTTATTATTGTACTTATGATGTCAGAAATGGAAAATGGCTGAATGTAGAAGAGTTTGTGACAAATTTTTTTCAGTCAAAGAATTGAAATGATAAAATATCTTCCAGATGTAATTAAATAAGAGATGTGAAAAAATGGAACAATATCAGTTTGATGAATATACAGAAAATATGTATGCTTTGATTTTGAAAAAAAAATTGTAGCTGGTATCCGGGGTAGCGATTGGAGCCACGCCGGCACCGGAGCGGAGCTATGGGCCGGCGGCCACCGCAACGAGCGAGCCTTGGCGAGCGAGTGAGGAGGCTGGAGTAGGTGCGAAGCACCATACGGAATGGCGGAAAGCGCGACCGCTTGCCCGGCTGGCAAGCGGGAACCTCCTGATAATCCTTTTGATTCTTAAGATTTCTAATCCAAACTTTCTTTTCCGGCAAAATCAGGAAATTTCTCGCCGGCATTGACAATTTCAAAGACTATTTGCGAAAAATAATGTATGATTAGGAAACTTTGGATTAATGAGGTGAAAAATGAGCAAATATATGGAAAGGGCAAGGGAGATACGCGCGATTGAAACTCCTCATCATAATTGTGCACAGTCGGTGCTGATGACTTTTTCAAAATCCCTTAACATGGATGACGAAACTGCATATAAACTGGGATCGGCCTTTGGAACCGGTATGAAAACTGGAATTACCTGTGGAGCTGTGACTGGCGCTCTGATGGTGCTCGGTTTGTTTGGCCTTGAAAATCAGGACGAAACTCAGAAACTCATAAAGACCTTCCGCGAAAAACATGCGGATATGATAAACTGCGCGGATCTTCTGCGCGCAAATGCGGCTGCCGGCGGTAAGAGAAAACCTCACTGCGATGCTCTGGTTTACGAGATGGTTGAATATCTGGAAGGGGTGCTCAAAGAAAAGGGAGTTCAGGCAGAGTAGGGGAGATGGGCTTTGCTTCAGGCGCGGGGGCTGCTTTCGGAGCAGAAATTTGCTTTTGGCACGGAAGTTTTTCTTGCGGCGCCCGGGGGTTTGATTACGCCGGAGTAATTGGCTTAAGGTGCGGGCATTGGCTTAAGGTGCGGAGTTTTGTTTGCCAGCGCCGGGGGGCCTAGCGAGTCCAGTGGGCTTACTGCGTAGAAATTTGCTTGCGGCGCTGGGGGAAGGTTTTATGCGCATTGTAAAACATTTTCTCTTGACTTTTTTTCAATTTAGTAATATCATACCCACACAATACGACGCGAGGTAGAGCAGTTGGCAGCTCGTCGGGCTCATAACCCGGAGGCCGCAGGTTCGAGTCCTGCCCTCGCTATAAAAAGAACTTCCTGAGAACTCGGGAAGTTCTTTTATTTTAACCTGATTCGTTGAGATTTCATATCAGGACTCGAAGCGGAGTGAGCGACCATAAAATTGCGAGCAGTGGCGCAGCAATTTAATGGGAAGTTGCCATGGATGGCAACTTAGCGAACGTAGACGGGGTGAAAGGAGCAGACAGGAGGTCTGCGACTGGAACCCCGAGTCCTGCCCTCGCTATACAATAGGCTTACACTAAAAAGTGTGAGCCTATTTTTTTGCCATAATCTGTGTTATAATAGAAGAAATAAAAAACTAAGGACATCATCATGGCAAAATCAAAATCCCCAAAATCTAAATCAAGCTCCGCTACAATCGGCTTTGAACAGCAGATTTGGGATGCAGCCTGCGAACTTTGGGGACACATTCCCGCTGCAGATTACCGCAAAATCTTTACAGGACTTATCTTCTTAAAATACATCTCAACCGCATTCGAAAAGAAATACGCAGAACTTGTTGCAGAAGGTGACGGATTTGAAGACGACCCGGACGCTTACGAAGCAGACAACATTTTCTTCGTCCCTCCGGAAGCCCGCTGGTCAGAAATTGCAAAGGCAGCCCACACACCGGAAATCGGCACAATCTTAGACAAAGCCATGATTGCCATAGAAGCCGACAACAAAAGCCTAAAAGGTGTCCTTCCAAAAAACTACGCCAACCCCGAGCTGGATAAACGCGTTCTTGGTAACGTAGTAGACGTGTTCACCAACATGGAC